>ERZ860023.16-NODE-16-length-104512-cov-24.833080_pt1 | contig 104512 bp, 75 predicted proteins | sample MGYA00509983_ERZ860023 | MGnify/ENA primary metagenome ERZ860023 (study PRJEB30046, sample SAMN00715180) | human gut metagenome | study: EMG produced TPA metagenomics assembly of the A metagenome-wide association study of gut microbiota in type 2...
CCTCCTTGACATCCTTAGCCTCGAAGTCCGTTCTCTTTTCCACAAGCACATCGAATGCCTTTTGGATGGAAAGCAACAACTGCTCGATGTCCTTGTTGGTTTCCACGGCTTCCTTGCTCTTGCCCTCCAATCGGCTGGCACGAGGATTCCAAAGCGATGGAGTGCAAGACAACTTGCAGGAGAACTGCGCCATAGTCCTGTTCACCGTGATGCGTCCCATGATGGGAGCTTTTCCATTCTTGTCCATTCCGCTCTTTTTTAGGTAGAGCAACACCTTGAATTTTTCGATTTTCATAACGCTTACATTTTGAGTGTGCAAATATAATCATTTTGTAAGCGTTCCTTGATATGCAAAACATTGAGAATCAGCGCAATAAAATCCGTTGATGCACAAAGTTGCCTTTCCGCATTGTTACCTGCTTTGCATAGGTAACTGTGGCTCACGATTTAGTAACTGAACTACTTCAATATTCCTCACTCGCTTGCTTTATGGCGATTTGGCAACTTTGTGCAAATCTACTCATTCCCAACTGTTTACGTTCCAACCTCTCTTATTCTCCTTTGGCTGCTTTAGAGCTTTATGTTAAAAAAACTAAGTCATAGTTTTGCGCCCCGCAACTCATACTTTTTCAGAAGAGAAAACATAGAGTTGAGCACTTAAATACTTTATCCACAACAAATAACAAGATACAAAAAGCCATAAGAAATCTTCCTCAGTTCCTCAGTTCCTCAGTTCCTCAGTTTTTCTCTGACCCTTCACTTTTATCTTAATTTAGAAGCTTATTATATATATATATAATAAAATATAATTACTTACAATTTGTAAGTATCAAGTATACCTCTAGAACAAAACTGAGGAACTGAGGAACTGAGGAACTGAGGAACTGAGGGACTGAGCTGATTTACTGATAATGATTTTATCATGCTGGTTGTTGGGGGAGGGCGATAGCGACTTCTATCGTTTGAATCTGCGTATAACTTAAACTGAAATTATATTTAAACTTGCTTTCTATTACTAATTGTGTTAAATTCGTGTTAATATTAAGCTTGGCTTGCGTATGTATTAATATTTTTTATATATTTGCATCTCGAAAAAGGGAGGAGAATAGAATTAACCGGCCTTAGATACTGAAAAACGCATCTTTCGGTCATTTTATTAACTTAAATATTCAACAAAAGGAAAAATGATGTAGAATTGGTCCCACACCTCACGATAAGAGGCGATCACCAGCACTCCAGGCTGCTTACGCCCTCATAAATTGTTAGCGCAAACACTCATACTCTGCTATAATGAGGCAAGAAACTTAAAACAACAACAATAATAATACAATATGAAAGAAAACTTAAGTACGCGAATCAAGCGTAGTCTGTCGAGGATAAAGGCACTATATATTTTTATAACAGATGGCTATTTAAGTCTGGACAGTGAGTTTATTGTTAATTATATGGAATCTAAAAGCATAGTAATCATGAGTGATAATAGAACAATTGAATTGCACGATAATGCAACGTATATTGAAAATTATGGTGATGGACCTAAGAAGAAGGAAGGAAAGGCGAAGGCAGAAGAAAATTTCCGTCCGCTGCCGGAATCTCTTGCTAATCCTCAGGGGTTAATGGTTCTCTCCAGTTTGGCGATACATGGCTTTCTTGATGAGCATTTCCAGCCTAAGGGACTCTCTGTAGCTAAAACTGCAGTTCTTGCGTCCCAGATTTCTACCAAACTCGGCATACAGAATGTATGGGTAGTGTTCGGCACCTTTTGGAATATTGACAAGGAGAATCTTCGCTCTGCCTATAATAAAGGGATGGAGCAGCAACAGATGTCTGGATTTATCGGAGAAACTGCAAAATCGATAAACATCTGTTAGCTAGTCTGTTATATAACGTGAATGACGTTTCATAAATTAATTCGTACCTGGTACGCGTACCAGGTACGTATCAGGTAGGTTTCAGCATCTTGTTGTACCTTTGCCCCCGGAATTCAGAACCGATATGGTCTGGGTTTCGGGGGCTTTTGTGTATAGGCACATCAACCGTTGTGGGAGCGCCCAACTGTTTTAAAAGGAATTTATAAGATGAAAGCAATGAAACCTTTTTATTTTGCTCATCCGCAGTACGGAAAACTGAGGGTGGTGGTGATTGGAGGGAAAATCTATTACTGCCTGATGGACGTGAAGAACATCTTCAAGAAGTCGGTACAGAAACTCTATGAAACGATTGCTGACTCGGAGGGGGAACTGAAAAATCTGAACATCGTGATGAAGAAGGACATGAAAATCAAGTATAACCTCTTCTTCGAGAACCAGGAAACGGGGAAGGAAGAAGCGGAGGCTGAGAACGTGAATGCGGATATCAACTTCTGCGATGAACAGCTGGTGAAGGACCTCGTAGACAGGCATGTTGCTGCCGAGAAGATTGCGGCAAAATGGGTAATAGGCTTCGTCAAGAGCAGACTGAATGATGCCGAGAATGCTTCGCTCTTCGAGGCGAACGGGGTCCAGGAGATTTCGGATAACTCGCTGATTCTGCCTATTAATGTAAGCTATGGCTCAGGGTATATCATGATTAACAGCGAAGTGTTCGATTAATAAAAATATGGAGGTAAAATGGAGATAGTACATGTAGTGGCAATTAATCCTTATCGTAAGGGAAATAAGGGGAAAGTTTTTTCTTACAATGTCGATACTTATGATAAGGTCATCGGGTCGGAGGAAATCAAGAAGATGATTCAGCAGATTCGGGGTGAATTGCCGATTGACGGAGTGGATTTGAACGATGCGCAGGCGGTGAAGAAGGCGCAGGAAAGGCTCAAGAGCGAGCTGCCTTTCTTCTGTCCGCACTACGGCATGTTCAGGAACAATGTGCGCAGACAGGAGAATGCCTTGCCGGAAAGCTTTCTCTTCCAGACGATTATCGATGTGGATGATAAGGAGTATGTGGAGAAGGCGATTGAAAAGGCGCGCGAGCTGAACTGCTCTTCAGGTATCTGGAATGGGAGTTTGCTGCATCTTTGTTATAGCGCTAGAAAGAAACTGCATATCGGGATTAGAATGCCGATTGGGATGACCATCGAGGAGACGCAGAAGGCGTATTGTGAGGCACTGGGCGTGCCTTATGATGAGAGTTGCATCACACCTGAGAGAATGATTTTCCTGACGGATAAGGACTCGGAAATCTACCGGTCTAAAATGTGGTGCGCAGTGCTGAGTAATGAAGAGATTATGAAGCGCAGGCAGGCGTTTCTCGACCGTGGACTGACCGTGGACGGCAAGATAGTTAATAGTTTACAGTTTACAGTTAATAGCAATAGTAATGACAATGTTCAAAACAATAGACTTTCGGGCAATTGTGGCGATTATGCTGCTCCTGCTGGCACTACTGTTCAGCCTGCCCAATCTGGTAATAGCAATCATGCTGATGATTCTCATCTCGGGAATCCTGGAGGCAATTATGGCACTGGTGAGCTGGGAGAGGCCAGTGAGAAGAATCTGATAGCCTTTGATCTGTTCGTACAGTCGGCAGGGCTTGAAGGGATGGCGATTGATACTGTCGGGTCTCGGCACTCTTCGCTGCTCGCTATCATGAGCGCAGGCGCTTCGAGGGTGATGAGCGAGGAGGAACTGATGAAGGTGGTGAGGACGAAAATGCCAAGCTACTATCAGGAGGATGACTGCCATCAGCTGATACATGATTTCTATGCGAAATATGCTGACAGCTGTAAGCCGATGTCGAGGGATGTGATAAGGGTGAATGCGCTGGCGGAAAAACAGGCCAGCAAGCAAGTTAATAGTTTACAGTTAACAGTTAATAGCCCTAACGCAAATCATACAGTTCAAAGTTCAATGTTCCAAGTTCAAAGTAACGGAGTTCAAAGTTCCGAGGAGGATTATCCCGAACCGCCAGCGATGCCGGAGAAACTGCCGAAGCTGGTGGAACTGCTGATATCTCGGACACCGGAGATTTATAAGCCGGCTGTGGCGCACGCTATCTTCCCACCGCTCGCTACGCATCTCTGGCAGACGAGCTTCCGGTATATTGATAATGTAGTGCATGAGGCTACGCTTTCTACTTGCTTGCTGGCTGGTACGGGCGCAGGTAAATCGTCTGTGGATAAGCCGATTAGGTATATCATGGAGGATATCAGAAAGCGGGATGCGGAGAATCTGAAACGTGAGAAGGAATGGAAGGAGGAAGTGACGCGCAAGGGTGCCAACAAGGATAAGCGCAAACGACCGGATAATCTTGTTATCCAGGAGATTGATGCTGATATGACCAGTCCGGCATTCGTGATGCGAACCGCTGAGGCGCAGGGAAGATTCCTCTATACTTCGCTTAACGAGCTGGACCAGTTTGATGCTCTCCGGGGTAGCGGCAACCAGCAGTTCCGCATCATGTGCCTCGCCTTTGATCCATTCAACCTCTTTGGCCAACAGCGCGTGGGCGTTCAAAGTGTGACAGAAAGGGTAACGATAAGGTTCAACTGGAATGCATCTACCACTATCCAGAAAGGGCAGCGTTACTTCTCAAAAGTTTTGACAGACGGTCCGATAAGCCGTATCAATTTCTGTACCATTCCGGAGCGTGAAATCGGTGAAGAGATGCCTGTTTACGGCGATTACAATGATGCTTACCGTGAGGCGCTGAAGCCTTATATCGAGAATCTGAACAACGCCAGGGGACTGATTGACTGTCCTGAGGCATTCCAGCTTGCCCTCAAACTGAAGGATGAGAATGCTGAGTTCTCGCGCTTGTCGCAGGATAGGGTTTACGAGAACCTTTCTTTCCGTGCCAACGTCATCGCCTACCTGAAGGCATGTGTGCTGTATGTGGCGAACGGTTGCAAATGGGAGCCGGAGATTGACGAGTTCATCCGCTGGAGCGAGCGTTACGACCTCTACTGTAAGATGCGTTTCTTCGGTGATGCCATCAAGAGGGCAAATGATACAGGCGAGAAGTCGAGCAAGCGAGGACCTTCCAACATGCTGATGCAGTTGCCGGATGAGTTTACTTACCAGCAGGTGATAGACTTGCGTGTAGCAAACGGGATGAGTCAGAAAGGTACTTCCAAGATGTTGGGAAACTGGAAGGATCGCCATTACATCAGGGCTAAGGAGAACGACTCAGTTCCTCAATTCCTCAATTCCTCAGTTTTTATTAAACTTAAATTCCGAAAGGAGAATTCATAGCGTATGGAAATAGTAGTAAAAAGAATAGCAAAGAAGAAGACTTATACGATAGGTCATCTTTATATCCTGAGCGATAAGGATGTGAAACGTACCTGGCGTTCGGGGGTAAAAATAGGCGACAAGCGTATCTTTGAGCACAGCTTCGATAAGGCGAAGTTGGACAAGGAGCATTACTTCTGTGATACCCTGGAGCCTACGTGGAGAAACCTCCTGGGTGTCGAACTGAAACCGGAAGAGGAGGATGGACGGTACAGTAGGGTATCGGGTAAGAAAGCCCGCAAGATACCGGGTCATACGGCGATACCGGAGGGCTCGTATCCTGTTGTTATCTCGAAATCGCCAAGGTTTAAAAAGTGGCTTCCGCTGGTGCAGGGTGTTCCTGATTTTGAGGGCATCCGCATTCATGCCGGTAATTATCCCGATGATACGCAGGGCTGCATTCTGGTAGGTGAAAATAAATTACAGGGTGCCGTCTTTAATTCCCGCATCTGGCTGCATCGGCTCATGAATGCCATTACCGCAGCAAGGGAACGGGAGGAGAGCGTTTGGATTACGATCATTTAATGTTGAATGTTGAGTGTTGAATGTTGAGTGTTGAATTTTTAGTGATTAATTTTTAAAAACAAATTATTATGGTAAAGTCAGTTAATACAAATAAAGTAGAAATGGATAAGAAGGTAGCAATTGCTGTCGTATTTGAAAACCCTGAATTCGGTAAGATTCGTACCTTGACCGATGAGAACGGAGAACCTTTGTTCTGTGCAAAGGATGTCTGTGATATACTGGGGTACAAGAACCAGCGTGATGCCATTCAACGACATGTCGAAAGGGTTGACGTCGTGAAACGCGACGTCAAGGTATCGGGAAGCCTTCGTAAGGATGGAACCCCATCTAAACGACTACAAAAGATGCTCTATGTCAACGAAAGCGGTTTCTATGCTTTAGTTCTCGGCTCTAAGCTTTCTACTGCCGTGAAGTTCAAAAACTGGGTTACGGCTGATGTGCTGCCACAGATTCGCAAGACGGGCGGTTATATTCCGGTTCAGCCGGGCGAAAGCGATGAGGAGACAATCCGACATGCAGAAAAAATCCTCCGTGCTACGCTCAAGGAGAAGGAGAATCTGCTGAAGAAGCAGCGTCTGCAGATTGAACAGCAGAAGAAACTTATCGGCGAACAGGATACCGAAATCCGCCGCTTGAATGATGTGGTGGATGAGCAGGTGGTTCGCAACGCCAAGAATGGTGAGAACATCATACAGTTGGAGAATCAGGTGGGTAATCTTCTGCCTAAAGCGCTTTACAGCGATAACGTGCTCGATTCCGTTTCTTGCTTCACCACCACGCAGATTGCGAAGGAGCTCGGTATCACTGCCCAGGAGCTGAACCGCTCGCTCTGCGCCCTCCATATCCAGTACTACCAGAGCGGTCAGTATCTCCTCTATGCCGATTACGCCCACATGGGTTTAGCCAAGAGCCGTACCCGCTACAGCGCCTTCCTAGACCCGAAGAGCGATGGCAGACAGGAGAAGATGGGCAGAGCTTACACCCATACCTATCTCGTATGGACCGAGCGTGGACGAAAGTTCATCCATGACCTTGCCCACAGATACTGGGAACTCATTGAAAAGTAAAAGGGTAAAAAAGTAAAAAGGTAAAAAGAGCCTTAACTCCCGTTCGTCCCCGTCCCCAGCGATTTCATCGCTGGTCCCCCGTAATATTATAGCCCCTGGTGTGTTTTGCATCAGGGGCTTTTTAGCTTTACCTTTTTACCTTTTTACCTTTTTACTTTTTTACCTTTAAAAGGCTTTTCGTCCGTACTTAAACCACTTGCTAAACTTGTATAATCGGGAAAACGACAAGGGTCTATATGCCATGATGAACAGGTGGCGCATAGACCCTTGATGCAGCCATATCCTTAACCCAGCACAGCCATATTCATAACCCAGCGCAGCTTTCATATGAATAAAAAGTTAGATGTCGTGAAACGCGACGTCAAACTTTTTGGCCGCCTGCGTAAGGATGGAACCCCAACTAAACCTCCCAACTGATGATCTATGTTAACGAGAGCGGTCAGTATCTCCTCTATGCCGATTACGCCCACATGGGCTTGGCAAAGAGCCGCACCCGCTACAGCGCCTTCCTCGACCCGAAGAGTGATGGTAGACAAAGAAACTTTACAACGATGGCGTTTGAAGAGAGAATAGCAGGAAGACTGGCGCACCGGCAGGGGGATACAATCTTGAATATGGTTACCCTGTCGCATTCGTTGGATATCCCCAAGGCGGAGCGGTCCCGAAACTTCTCGGAGACTGACATCATTTCAGCCGAGTGCAGCTTCTCTGCCCGCTCCTATCTGTACCGCATTTTCAAGTTAAAGGAAGGCTGTACTCTTGCCGAATGGCGGGAGAAAATGGCAGAAAATGTAGCCTCGGAGGATAAAAAGCAGGATTAACCATTTTTCGATAAATACCAGGAAAACGCATCGTGAAATGAAAAAATACGTTAAAAAGGGTGTCGCATTCATAGGAATGCGACACCTTTTTGATAGGAATGCGACACCTATACAGAGGAATGCGACACCTTTTTTGAAAAAAAAACACTATATTTGCACCATGAAAGAAATATTAGAAACCATGCCAAGGATAGAATTAGCCCTGATCATCATCGGGACGGCGGCACTCATGTTAGGCATCATCTTCGGATATCTTTTTATTTCTGACATCGGTATTCATCATGCTGTTAAACCTCTTGTATTTCCAGGAGTGAGTTTTGGCTCAGATGAATGAACTGGCTTGATGGTGTAGTCTATCCCATCATAGAGGAAAGTACCCTATCCTCTTGAAGAATTTAAGAACAGATAAACGAAATAAAATATTTTACATTATTCATTAATAACAAAACGTGTATGAAACAGAAACAATTACACAAACCGTATCGGCTCGTCACGATGCTGCTGCTCGTGATGGCGATCCTCATGCCTTATGGGGGGGCATGGGCACAAACGCAGCCTTCGGAAGGAGATGGCAGCAGTGAACATCCGTTCCTCATTAACACAGCTGAGGAACTCAAGTGGTATGCCAGCTATGTGAATGGCGAGAGTGGCGACAACGTGGTGCATAACACGGCGTGTGCCCAACTTATGAACGACATTGACCTTTCTACCGTGTGTGGCGAGGGCAAAGGCAACTGGACGCCGATTGCTAAAGACGGCATTTACGGACGCCTTAGTAGTAATAAATTTGATGGAGTCTTTGACGGAAATGGCCACACGATATCCAATCTTTATATAAATGACGAGAATGGTTCAAAATTAGGGCTTTTTGGATACATATATCCAACCATGCAAAAGACATCTGTCAAAAATTTGAAGATGCGCAATGTTCAAATAGTAGGAAAAGAATATTGTGCCGCAGTGTGTGGTTGTGGTATTGGGGTCACGTTTGAGAATATAGAAGTTATAAGTGGTAGTATTGTTGGTTCCATCTTTATTTATGGCATAAGCGGTTGTGGTGGTAGTGCAAGGAATTGTATAAATCGTGCCAATGTGACGGTCGAAAGAACGTATGCAGCAGGTATTATTAGCAATATCGCTGGCGAGGTGTCCAATTGCAGTAATTATGGTAAAATAACTGCAGGAAATGGTCGGGCTGGGGGCATTGCTGCTGGAAGCAATGGATTTACACAGCTGATAAATTGTGCCAACTATGGTGAAATCCATGTCACCGGAACAGTAAATGGCACTGACTATGCAGTTGGCGGTTTGCTCGGTTATCCATGGAACATTGAAATCAGTAACTGCGCTAATTTCGGAAATATCTACCTTAAAGAACAATCTGATATTGTAGGCGTCATAGTTGGCACAGCTAAACTTAAAAAAGCAAGCGGTATCTTAGCAAATACTGGCAACATTTATGTTAACGGTACGGCTCAGGCCGATGTGCCTGTGCTGCAGACTGGCATTAGTTGGTATAATGACAACGTTGACAACACTGCCAATTGTATCACCCCTACGGCAGAGCAGCTCGCTTCGGGTTGGCTCGCATGGCAGTTGCAACAGAACTGCAGCACGCAAACGTGGGGACAGAACATCAGTACCGAGCCTAAGGACGAACGTCCTGTCATAGGCGGCAGCGTGTTGTATGCAAAGGGATCTTGTACTGCCGACCTTTCGGCTGCAACCAGTTTTAGCAATGACCCGAGTGTTGTGACTCACAACCTTACGCATTACGATGCGGTACCCGCCACTTGCAGTCAAAAGGGTAACCACGAATATTGGTATTGCAGCGATTGCAAAACATACTTTAAGGAGGCGATTTGTGAAAATGCCTACACCGCTGATGCAGATGCCAAAACGGGCGTGTGGATAGAGATGATTCCGCACACCCTACCTATCGATTTCGACGAGAACGGACTGAAATATTGCTCGGTGTGCGGACATGTTGTTGAAGTCGAAGCGCCAACGCTTGTGGCTGATGCGGCATCTAAGTTTAATGGCTACTACGCCCTCAGCAAGGCAGCTCATTTGGTGTGGTTGCACAATCAAGTGCAAGTTTATGACGCAGAGACAAAAACCTATCCATACGAAAGCATCAAGTGCTATCTGGCCAACGGCATCAGTTTGAAAGCTGTTTGTCACCCTGCCGATGCTGCAAACAGCGTGGCAGAGGCAAGCTGGAACCCTATTGGCGACAAAAACCCTTTCAAAGGCATATTTGACGGCAACGGACATACTGTCAGCGACTTGTACATCAACAACTCTGGCAACACCCTCGGGTTGTTCGGACTGGTAGATGGTGCTGAAATAAAGAATGTCATTGTGCAAGGAAACGTGACGGGCTTTTATGAAGAAGGAAATAGTCAATCAGGGCAATATGTGGGCTTGGTATTAGGTATTGGCTCATCAGGCGTAAAACTGGAAAACTGCGAAAGCAGGGGTAGCGTAACGGGATACAAATACGTAGGTGGTATTGTCGGACTGGTGCCATCAAGTGGCGGTACCATTACTATGTGCACCAATCGCGCCACTGTGAAGAACTATTCAGGTCAAAGCGGCAAGTACTTTGGCGGCATAGTAGGAAGCGGGTGTGGACTCTCTTTGTGCGCAAACTATGCCGATATTACAACCGAAAGTAACAACGTCGGTGGTCTGGCTGGAGTGTTAAGTACCGACAGCAACAGGAAAGGAATGAACAACTGCATGAATGTGGGCAATGTAAAAGGAAAACAAAATGTGGGCGGTTTGGTTGGCAATTGCTGTGCTGCCAATAATGTCAACAATTACAGCTCAGGCCGTGTAGAGGCCACCAGCCAATACGCAGGACTGCTTGTGGGTACATACACAAATAACCCGAGCGCAGCTTTTGAAAATACATATTATGTAAAGGAAGGCTTTGTGGTGGAAAATGGAACTACTACTGCAGGCAAATACTATGGTAATGGTACAATCTCAGCGAAGGCGGAGGCAATCCCTCAAGCTGACGTAGCTTCGGGCAAATTGGCCACTATGCTGGCATCTGTTAACAGTACTTGGGGACAAGACCTGGAGCAAGAAAACTCCTATCCCGTATTGAACGGCAAGGCAGTCTACTTCTCAGGCAGCATGCTGTGCAACGGGCATCTGCTGAGCGAAGCGTATACCAACGATCAGACAAAAGAGACTACTACGCCTGCCCACTCTTCGGAGTATGAAAATGGCGGTTTCTGCACGGCGTGCCACGAAAGCCGCGAATTGCACGGCACAGGCACGGCCGAAGATCCCTACCTTATTTCAAACGTGGCGCAGTTGGAATATTTGCGCGACCAATCAAACTTAGGAAGTGGACAGATTACAGCACACGCCAAACTGGTTAATGACATAGATTTGTCTTACGCTTCAGCATCAAATTGGATCCCTGCTTCAAAATTATTTTCAAATGGTTTCGCAGGCACGTTTGACGGCAACGGACACTGCATAAAGAATCTGTATTCTTCATTAAACCAAGGTGGCTATGTCGGATTGTTCGGCTACGTCGATGGTGGTACTATCAAGAATCTCACAGTTGAAGGCGTAATCGAGTCGTCATGCTCAGAACAGGGTATGATTGCTGGTTTTTCATACGGTGGCAACTATTATAATTGTGTGGCCAAGGGCCGTATCAACACAAGCTTTGGTAGTTATTTTGTTGGAGGCATAGCAGGCAATATTAGCAAATCTGGCTCTTCCAACCCCGTTGTGCAGGGCTGTGCCAGCTACGTAGACATCGTTTCAAATGGCACATATACAGCTGGCCTTGTAGGTAGAGCTGACTATGGCATCACCATGGAAGCCTGTGCCAACTATGGTAATGTGACGGGCGAAGAATATGTGAGCGGTTTGATGGGAGACTATTACCTCAATTCCGAAAGTAATATCACAAACTGCTATGTAGGCTCTTGCGAAGTGAGAGGAGAAGGCGCAAACGTGTTCTTGACTTGCTTTGAGGATGAGTCTTCGAGCAATTTGCCAAACTACGAAAAAGTCTTTTATTCAAAAGACGCCAAGGTGTTCGCATCGGCCGATGCCACTGCGCCTGAAGTCCTTGCCAGCCGCATCGCTCCTGGCGAAAGCAACACATCGTCAGCATTTGTAGGCTTTTCGGCACAGCAGGTAGCTGGTGGCGAAGCTACTTATATTATGAACAACTCGACGACGTCATCGCCCGTCTGGACACAAGATCTCAGTCAGGCAAATAGCCAACCTGAGCTTAACGGTAATGCCGCATTCCACACTGTGTACAAAATGGGCTATGCCCATGGCAGCACTGCTCTTTCGTTCAGCAACAACCAGAATAAAGAAAACACGCTCCATGCCGTGGCCGACAATCATGGCAGCCACGACAAGGCAGTCAGTTATGTGTCAGATGGATACGGAACCTACACGCATACGGCTACATGCCGTGAGTGCGGTCTGGTTGTATCTGAGGACTGCAGCCGAGATAATGACATCTGCACAAAGTGCAATTATGGTGATTTGTTCGAACTGGCAGACGGCGTGGCATACACCCTTGCCAATGGTGCAGAAGTGGGTGAATTGAACTATGCCCGCAATTTTGATGGCACGAACTGGACAACGTGGTATGTGCCGTTTGAACTGAAACTCACACAGGAGCTTTGCAAGAAGTACGCTTTCTCGCGCATCAACAACGTGCACCAATATGACGATGACAACGACGGTGTGGCCGACCGCACCATTGTGGAGAGCTTCAACCAAGCCGAAGGGGTGACCCTCAAGGCCAACTATCCGTACTTGGTGCGCGCCCTGACCGATGCCGACAAGAAAATGACCATTAACCTGACCGAAGTGGCTTTGGCCAAGGCCGAGAGCAAGCACATCGACTGTATGAGCGTGGATAACACCTACACCTTTACCGGTATATACAATGGAATGGGTGATGGCGGCAACACGTCAAATTCGCCTTTGTCACTCTTTGATAACTCTGTCGGGAACAAGTGGCTCAACTTCCACAGCCTGCCGGCTCAGCGCCACCACCTTGTAATCACACCGCGTGATGGTAGTGCCCAGACAGTGGCTCCTGCACGCATAATGTTGCAAGTGATTGGCGATGAAACGGCGACTGGCATAGTCAACATCTATAGCTACGACAAGCGCTCTCCGAGACTTACGACTTGTCGGGCCGCCGTGTAAGCAGCAACCAGCGCGGACTGCTTATTAAGAACGGCAAGAAAGTATTCGTAAAATAACCCTTTAAAACAGATAACAACATGAATAATAAAAAACCATACATGGCACCAGCCATGACGCTTATCCACATTGAAGCGTCGACCATGCTCGTTGGCAGCAATGTAACAGAAACCGAAGTGTGTCCGGGTGAATATGCACCCGACCCACCCCCAAAAAGTCGCGGCGGTGGGCTTTGGGACGCTGAGTGATACATATTAAAGAGGGTGTGTCATAAGTCCATGACACACCCTCTTTCATCCGCGCCTCACGGGAAACAGCAAGGGTCTATATGCCACGATGAACAGGTGGCGTATAGACCCTTGATTATATGGAGATATTCGTAATCTACGTCTCCGTTTATGAATTGCTCAGATTCTTAATGATTTCCAAAGGTAGCTGGGTAGCTTTGGCAACCTGTTCGGCAGAAAGTCCCATTGCCAGCAATCGTTGTGCTGTTTCTGTGTTGGCCTCATGTTTGCCTTCTGCTTTACCTTTCTCCATACCTTTTTCCATACCTTCCGCAAGACCTTCTTGCTTACCTTTTGCCATACCAATTTCCATACCCTCAGCTATACCTTCACGCTTAGCGGTGTCTACGGAATTCTTGATGTCGCGATATGCCATCTTGCTGGTCTCGTACTCCCTCATTTCCTGCGGAGTAAACTTGGCTATCTCGGCTTCCTCGAAGAGGCGGTCGAAGACCTTGTCGCACAGCTCTTTAGGACGCTGGGTAAGTTTATAGAGGTTCTTCAGAGCATAGAGCCACTTTTCGTAGAGCGTATCCAGTTCTTCCAAGGTCTTGTCAAACCTGGCAATCTCTACATAGATATATTCGAGTTTGTCGTAAAATACTTTGTGGGTAGCTGTATCGCACAACTGCACATGATGGCGGATTTTCTCCTTGTCGAATGCGTCCTCGTTCATGCTGAAGTTGAGCAGGGCAACGGTATAGACATGATTGAGTTTGAAATCCCATTCATTTCCCTTTGGTGCCTGTTCACGGATAGGGAAGGTTGAGTAGAAAAGGGCGCGATCCTTGAAATACGTCTGGTAGGCATTCTGCATTTCTACGATGAACTTCTCGCCGTTTTCGCCCTCGCAATATACATCAAAGATGGCTCTGCGGTCGGTATAGACATCTCCCACATGCTCTGGATTCAGATACGATACGTCCTTCACAACCTGTCTGCCATTAAACAAGCTGTTGAGGAAGCAAATGAGCAAATCCTTGTTCATCGCTGTTCCAAAAATTCGCTTGAAACCGAAGTCGGTCAGCAAGCTGATATATCTTTCTTCTACCTGCTTCATAATCATCTGTATTAAAAATCCATGCCGCAAAGTTACGGTTTTATTTTCAAACCCGCAAGAGATTTCAGGGAAAAGTTTAAGAAAATGTTTTATGGTTGTACGCAAGCACATGAAGAAGAATACTCAAGTGGTTCAGTCAGCTAACTCAAGTGGTTCAATCAAGCAACTCAAGTAGTTCAGTAAGCGAGATCAGACGTCTCAGTTAGCTGATGCAGACGTCTCAGTTAGCTGATGCAGACGTCTCGATAAGCCTACGGATACGTCTCAATAAGCTTACGGATACGTCTCCGTTAGCTTACGCAGTCATATTCGTAACCCGATGCAGCCATATTCGTGACCCGATGCAGCCGTATTTGTAACCCGATGCAGCCGTATTCGTGAATAAGTTTTATGTAATCATCTATCATCCATCACGATTTGAGGTTATCCCTCACGATATTCTCACTACACATTACCAGTCAGTAGGCGATCCTCCGGATTCCTGTAAGATGCAGACAAAAAGGGTTCGACTGCTTTATCGGTATAGGTAAAGGGAGATAAAGAAAGGTCAAGTAAAGCTTGTTGAAATGCTTTGCTTGACCTCTTTTCGTTTTCGGAAATTTGTATATTGTTTTCTTATTCTTTGTAGTTCTGTGTGATATTACCATTATTGTTTATCACGCTCTGAGGGAATGGGAATATCCACATTTTACTGTCTGGAGTGATGGTATAAGTCTTTCCAGCAAGTGTGCGGCTATAGTTCTGCTTCCAGCCATCGCACTGGTTCCAGCGCTTCTTGTCTATGAAGATATTGACAGAGTAAATGTCCTCATTCATGGTCACCTGCTTCACGTGCTTGATGGCTTCATCCATGGTGCTGACTGTGCCTTTGAGGGGCTGATACCTGGCTGGATCGATGCGGTTTACGCGCACCTTGTCGAGATATTCCATGGCTGTATCGTAGTTGCCTTTGTGGGTCTCGCATTCGGCGATGGTGAGATACATTTGGGTAGAGCGAAGACCGCCATCATTCCAAAACGAGTTGAGATCATAAGTAAAATTGAAACCAGTTTCACCCAGCATACTTACTCCGGCATCCATCATGTAATCATACATCATATTCATATTGCTCATCTTGTCCTTATAGGCATGTCCATCCTCAAAGTTTGCCATGGTAGTAGGGGTGTAAGCATTGAAGCTTTCAGAATTTCCATTTAAGAAATAATCCTCATCGGTTCCTTTCTTGCCACGATTGATAACAGGATAAGTCCCGCCTGTTATATAACCTTGGGTACTACCAAGATATGAGGTATTATAGTTGTTAATAGTGCCATTGATGGCGATAGCCTGCTTGGCCACTTCTTCTGCCTCGTCATACTTCTGCATGTTGAGCAATGCCAATGCCTTTACGGCATAAGCTGTGGGTTTACTGAAGCGCATTTTGTTAACGGCAGAGTTAGGAAGACCATCTATCTCAATTGCTTCATTGGCATCCTTGAGTATCTGCTGATAAACTTCCTCAATCGTACTCTTAGGTTGAGCAGTCTGGATATCTTTATCCTCTGTCATCAGGATAATTCCTGGATCTGTAGCAGCTGTAGCTGGATTGTAAGCCTTGGCAAACTTGTTGACCAACATATAGAATGACCAGGCTCTCAATGTCAGGGCTTCGCTTTTCAAAAGTTTCTTGTCTGCTTCTGTACCAGATGCGGCATCAATCTTTGAGAGAATTGGGTTGGCAATCGTGCCGATGTAGCCGTAGAAATTAGTGTAGTCTTGATCACTGGAAGTCAATTCTGCCATCTTGTCCATATTGGCTTCATCGTAAGTCCAGATGATGACGTTGCGGGTCTTAACTGGCTGACTGATGATTGTTGCTACATTGCTGTAGGCATATATCATATCACCAGCCATTTGTCGCATATCAGAGGAACATCCCTCATACTCTTTGTTGAGAAGCATTTCTAATTGGTCGGTTGTGGTAAGCAAGTTCTTGCCCTTTGGCTCCAATTCCGTGAAACTCTCACAAGATGAGAACAGCAATGCTGTGATTGCCAGTAAACTGTATATTGTTTTTTTCATTGTGATCTTACTTTTTATGTTATATGATTCTAGAGATTAGAAACTGATGTTCAGACCAAAGATGTATGAACTTGGATTGCGGAGTCCAAGAGTCTCTGGGTCAACATGCACATCGTTGGCTACCCATAGATACTTAGGGTTGTCTATCTGGAAGCGGAGAGAGAGGCGGTTAATGCCTGTTCCTCTGAACCACTCCTGTGGAAAATCATAGCCCAATACGATATTTCTAATCTTCAGGAAGTCTGCATGATGAATAGCATTATTGCTATAGGTTGTTTCAGAGCCAGTCGCTGTAGAGGCGTATCTGCCAATGCCTGGAATATCTGTTGGGTGTTCTGGCGTCCATGCATTCAGGAAATAGCTGGCGATAGCGGTGCTCCAGGTGCTTGAGAATGTTTCATTATGCGCCAAGGCTCTCATCATGTGACCGCCATAGTAAGCCATCAGAATGCTGAAAGAGAATCCGTTCCATCTTACGCTGTTGTCCATACCCATGATAACCTTTGGCTCGCTCTGACCAGAGTATTCCAATATGCTTATACTTTTGCCTGTTGCACTGTGAGATTTGCCCCCATCCTCAATGTAGAACAGAGATTGACCCTTCTCGCCTTCTTGGTCGCTGATGCCAGCAAAGCGGTATGACCAGAGGGCACTGGATGGCTTTCCTTTGACGTATGGTCTTTCAATCAACTGGGATGCTCTGTTTGATGGGTTCTCTACATCGGTTACAATATTACTGTTGTGTGACATGGTGAAGTTGGTGGTCCAACTCCAATTCTTACGGCTTGCCCCTCTCAGCCAATCATAAGTAATCTGCAATTCTATACCACGATTGCGCATAGAAGCCATGTTGACGAACATAGAGGTGAAACCCGTTGTTGGGTCGAGGGTGCGATAAGAGAACACATCCTTTGCCACCTTGTTATAATAATCGATGGAACCACGCAAGCGGTTGTCGAGCAATCCGAAGTCGATACCGATATTGGTAGTGCGGCTCTGCTCCCACTTCAAGTTAGGGTTGGCAGGACTTTCGATGGTGCCGTATGGCAAGTTGGTATATTGATTGAGTTCTCCTGATGTAGCTGTCATATAACTGGTTGCACCTTGATAGATGTTACCAGTCACACCATAGCTGGCACGGAGTTTCAGGAAGTTTACCCACTTGATATCCTTCATGAAGTCTTCATTATGAATCAACCATCCTGCACCTACAGACCAGAGTGGCGTGCCGCGGAACTTGGCGTTCAAGCCATATACATCAGCATAGTCCTTACGGAACGAACCGAACACATTGTATTTCTCATCATAAGTATAGGTGAGGTTGAAATAACCAGAAGCATACTTGTGGTGAGTCTCAGGAACAACTCCCATTCCTTCCTTGATATAAGGATCGAATACAAACTGGTTTGCAGGGAAACCACCTGAGGCGCCAAAGAAAAGAGGTGAATAGTTCATGGTACTCAATGTTCCAAAGTCTATTGTGTGGGTAGAGCTTGTCTGCAACTGGTCGTCATAACCTAACATTAAGGCCTTAGAACCTGTCAGTTTGGTTTCACGGAATTCCAAGCCGGCAATCGCCATGATGTCGTGCTTGCCAAAGGTCTTGGCATAATTCAACTGTCCACGTGCTGTCCAATAACGTCCGTCACTATTTGTAGTACGGAGCAGACCGCCAGTGGTAGGAACGTAGTTCTTGATAGTGCCATCTGCAGATTGATAATAATAAGCATTACGCATGGTACGCATCACATGACTATCTTGTGTTGCATTCCATTCTACGGTGTTATGATTGGTTTCATATACAAACTGGGCATTGGCAGTCAATCCGTCAATAATCTTGAAGAGCAAATCTCCATGATAGCGCATATACTGACGGCGGGTAACCTGGGTGTTATTGTAATACTCATCCACTGGATTGGAGCTTAAATCCTCAAAAGGAGAACCGAAGGTCATGTAATCATTGCCATCATACCAATAGTGTTGTCCTTTGACGCTTCCATCAGCATTATAGAATGGCATATAGGCTGGTTGTTTCCAGATATCGCTATAGTAGCTATTGTTGTCGTAACCTACTTCCTTACTCTTGCTATAGATACCATTGATAGTCATGGAGGCTGTGAGCCACTTGGCTACATTGTATGAACCCTTATACTGGGCATTGAACTGATTGGCGAAATGATTGATCAGTCCGCTGTTGTCATACTTATAGTTGATAGTCAGGTTGTTGGTGAACTTATCGCTGCGGCCACGAAGCGAGAGGTTGTACTGCTGCATCACTCTCTGCTTATATACGGCATCTGCATACTCCTTGGCATAGTTGTTCTTCTTGAAAGAAGCCAACTGGTTCTGCAATTCTTCCTCGGAAATTTCTCCCTTAGCTCGCTGGTAATAGGCATATTCGATAGGAGTTACTGCTTGGGTACCCATAGAGATTGACTGAGCAGTAGTACCGATAGGGTCAGCCACTTCACCATCATTATGGAAGAAATAGTAGTCCCAATACTTGGCCTCGGTATCCACCTGCTGTTCTGGAGTCATATAGAAATTTTCGGCATAATCTACGTTCTTCTTCTCATATACCGTGAGGTTGGCTGCGAAGTCGATGTCTATCTTGCCTGCCTTCTTGGCATTCTTGGTGGTTACTACGATGACACCATTGGATGCACGGGCACCATAGATGGCATTGGCTGCGGCATCCTTCAATATGTTTACGCTCTCGATGTCGTAAGGGTTCAAATCGTCGATATTTCCCTCTACAGGTACGCCATCCACAACCAGCAATGGGGTGGTCTCGGCATAGAGAGAGGAGGTTCCACGGATAGTCATCTTTCCATTATAAGTGGAAAGACCTGCCACGCGACCTTCGAGGTTGTTCATGATGTTGGTGGTGTAACGCTCGTCCAATTTGGCTGAGGTGATGGTGGTGACAGAACCTGTCATCTTAGGTTTGGAAATCTCCTGATAACCTGTTACCACAACATCAGAAAGCTGATTGTCGGTAACCATCTGTATGTTACGGCTTAAAGGTGCTCTACCGCTTCCCAGACGCAATTCTGCATTGCTCATACCGAGGTAGCTGAACTTTAAGGTGCAAGCATTGGCTGGCACCTTCAAGGTATAGAAACCCTTGCTGTCGGTGATGGTGCAAACCTTGCTGTCGTCGATGCATACGGACACACCAATCAGTGGCTCGCCACTTTCATCGGTGACGACACCGGATACATTACGAACTCTCTCACCTGCCATACGGCGAGTGATAGTCACGATATTACCCTCAATCTCATAACGGCAGTTCACCTTGTTCATCACCTCGTCAAGTACTTGGCGCAACGGGCGGTTGGTGGCATTCACCGTGATGTGTGGCAACTTGGCTGCCAAATCTGTACTGTAGATGAAGTTCAAGCCAGTCTGTTTCTTGACTTCAGCGAAGAACTGTTTCACACTCATCGACTTTGCATTGATAGTTACCGTCTGGTGCTTTGGCTGCTGAGCCATAGCAGTACTGGTTCCTCCACATAGGGTTGCTCCTACAAGCAGGGAGGTAGCGAAAAGGATTCGTTTCATTCTTCCAAATTCTTTCATTCTCTCTTGTTATAAAATTAAACCAATATTTTTATAATTCTATCGTGATAGTCTTGCTCTTTGGCATCAGACAAACATGGCTATCGCAAGCCTGATAGTTGACTATAAAGGTAATCTTACCCGATTTGCCTTCTATCTTCTGACGGAAAATCTGCTCACCTTCAAGGATGATAGATTTAGAGCCTGCCATAGGTCTGCCAACAGGTTTCTGAAGTTCGCCTACCAGTTTGACATCGCCTTCTGCCTTGAGGTCATAAGTCGTCTGGATATAAGGGTCCTGATCGCTTACCTTTGCATAGATGTGATAGCCTGGATATATCTTCATGCGGATGATGAGTTCCTTGTCTTTGCCCACAGCGCTGACAGCGGATGATAGGGCAACAGGCTCTTCTTTGGTTGCTTTCTCTTGGATAGGAGCGATGTTGCTTTCATTGAAATCGTAGAATTTGAGAACGCTGTAGTCATTGCCTGGAGTCTTCGGATCGAGATCATTGACCAGCCACAGCCAGCCTCCGCTCTCAGTAAAGAAGAGTTTGCTCTGATATTTATTATACCACTCTCGCCATTGCTTGGCATTGTCGTAACGGAGCAACGTATAGCGATAGAGGATGCGCTTTGCCTTCTCTATGTCTTGACCTTTTTCCCACATGGAGATAGCTTTGTCAAGGATACGCTTGTCGTTATTGGCGATGCCGATGCTCTTGGCATCTTCATCGAGCTTAATATCATAATCGTTCAGATTGCCATAGAAATATGGGCGATTTTCGGTATAATAGCTTGAATATTTGTCAACATCGGTACCAAACATTTCATACAGTTCTCCTGCCCTTTCCTTTACATAGTCAATATAGGATGGAATGGGTTGAGGATTTTCTGCCATTTTCATATACATCTTGTCTGTTTCGCTCATCTTGCCGCCAGCAGCAACCACCTTTTGAAGTGAATCCGCCAGATGCTTAATCTGATTGTTAAAACCTTCAATCGAGTTTTTGTAAGCTTCGTAGTTTTCTTTGCTTACGGTATATTTGTGCTCATCAATTGTAGTGCGGGTAGAAATTCCCTCATTGAGTTTGCGGGCAATGATATGATGACCTTTAAACTTGTTGATATAAATAACTGCATTGAGGAAAACCGGCTTAGCTTCTTCTGTCATATCTGCAGGAGACGCAGAGAAACCCCAATGCAAGAAGTTGGCATGGCGACCGATGGCGATGGCTCCATAGCTCTTGGCACTTTCGCCACCCGATATGATTTCTGTATCAGGAGAATCCAGATAGCCCCACTGGCGAGTAACCAAACCTGCCTTATAACCCTTGGTGTTGCTATAGTCTTTATTCTGTACTTTCCACATCGGAATCATATCTGGAAGCTTCTCCTGGCACATTTCTGCATATTCCTTTGCGCCTGCAGGAGTTGGGCGTTTTGTGGTGGTTATCTTCACCTTATAAGGACCTTTGAAGATGGCACTCTTGGTATTCATGTTGTAAGCATGACCAAGAAGGCAGAGACAATACCAGTCGTTTTTCACACCGATATAGCGACCTGTTGTCTCGCTTTCGTCTGCGATGGTGATGACAGGACGGTCAAAGTTCTCTGGGAAATACTTGGCTGGTATCAGCTTGCTGAATCTGTCATTTTCAATGATTGTGCGACGTGGCTCAATAGGAGTTGGGTCGCCATCAATGATGGTTACATCATAGTCGTATGACATCCTGTAGTTGTAGTCTTTTCCTTGTACCGTTTTCACTGTAGTGAAATATGTTTCAAGAAAGACTTTCCAGGCGGCAGTTCTTTTCACGATACTCTTGGCATGAGCTTCCTTGTCATAGTCTGCTACTCCAAAAGTCTCTATGTCGGAATGACCTCCTACATAGAGTACTTTCAGATTCGTCTTTTTGGCTGTGGCAGCCATTGTTGCGATGCACGCTAACAAGGCTATTGCCATTATTGATAAAAATCTCTTCATGTTGTATATAATATTAATGTTTATATTCTCTGATGTTGATGATGCCTTCCTTGGCAGTTATCTTCAATCTTGTGATATTCTCTATTGCATTGAGAGTCTGTCCCATCGGTTCGTATTTGTCAATGCTGCCTGTGAATCGCAGTTCTTTCATGTCTTCGGACGAGAACTCCACCTTCATGTTGTACCAATGGGAGATAACTTCCATCAGATCTTGCAGCGTGCAGCCGTCGAACAAGAAGTTGCCCGTGTTCCAAGAGGTGTAAAGATTAACATCCACTTGCTGGATGTCTGGTGTCCTGCCTGCTTTCAGGGTTGCCATATCGCCTGGTTTCAACAGGTATTCTTTACCGTACTTGCTGCTCACACCAACTTTACCTTTCACCAGAACAACGCTGGTTACACCTTTTTCCTTCATCGTGTTGACATTAAACTCGGTACCATAGTCGTGTACTTCTCCGTTGGCAGTCTCTACTATGAAAGGTCGTTTCTTCGAGTCGTTGGCCACGATGAAATAGGCTTCTCCCTTGAGCTTTACCTTACGCTCGCTGCCTACGAAGTGATTAGGATAGATGAGGGTGGTATTGTAGTTGAGATGCACGTAGGTTCCGTCGTCCAGTACCATCCAGAATTCCTTGTCTTTCTTTGTTATCAGGGAGCTTTCTGTTATTTCGTCGCTTCCAAAGAAACTGCTTCCATCCTTACTGTCAGCTACTTTTTCTGTTTGTGCCAATGCACTCTGTGCATCTTTCACCTTGATGGTTTTGCCGTTGATGGTAAGTGTAGCTCCATTCATGTCATTCTGCTGAACCCGTTCTATGGCTTGATGCAGTTCTGCGGTGATGACGGCTGGTGGGGTGGAACCTTGATGTCCGAAATACATCCATGTACCCATTAATATGAGGGCGATAGCTGCTGCAGCGGCTATGCGTCGCAACCAGATGATGGTAGCAGCTTTTTCATCATTTCTATCTTCCTGTTCCTCTGCATGTTGGAGAGATGCTTTGAATGTAGCTTTTGCTTTCTCGGCATCAATGCTCTTGTAGAGATGGTAGCGTTGGAGAAAATCATCTTCATTCATGAGATGCTCTATTTTGTCTTTTAGCGACGCATCTTGCTCTACTCTTGATAAGAGCTCCTTGCCTTCTTCCTCTGAGATTTCGCCAGTCAGTAATTTACTGACGAGTGTATTGATATCAATATTCTTATTCATATTTTCTAATACTTTTGTGATAGAATTATTCTCTGTATTTACTATTATAACACACTTGGGTGCGTTTGTGGTTACAAAAATCAAGAAAAAAGTGAAAAAAAGTTGCATTTTTTAATTTTACTGCATAAAAATGCGTATCTTTGCACTCATGAGTGAGAAAAGTGATATTGAACTTGCAATAATTTGCCAATGGGATAATCAGGCCATCGAGTTGTTGTACGATAAATATTATCGTGCCTTGGTGAGTTATGGTTGTCAGTTTGTGGAAATGACCATTGCAGAAGATATCGTGCAGGATCTTTTCTCTGTTCTATGGGAACGTCGCCCTTTTTTCAACAGTATTTCCAAGTTTTCCGCCTATTTATATAATACGGTGCATAACTCTGCTCTCAATTACCTGCGTCATCAAGCGGTACACAACAACTATCGGCAGAGTATAGTTGATAATCTGCAGGAGTTTATGCTGGTGGATGATACCTTGGATATTTTTAATAAGGAAGAAATCTATCGTCAACTCTTTGCTGCGATAGATGAGTTGCCTCCTCGCCAAAAGGAAGTCTTTCTTCTTTGCATGGAGGGGAAGAAAAACAGGGAGATTGCAGAGCAACTGGACATCTCCGCTGAGACGGTGAAGGTACAGAAGCGTCGTGCGATAGCTCGATTAAGGGATAAACTTTCTCCTATGTTAATTGAAATTATTCTTGTTCTGATAAGAAAAAGTTTTGATGCCTAATTACTTCTCCGTTCAGCGTCTTTATGCGGAACTTTCTTCTGGGAGTATAGTTTATTCATATAGAATTAAAGTGTTTTCTATATGCTTATAACAAATAATAAGCGGCATTCCTTGGATATGAATGCCGCTTATCATATAATTCAATATTTTTCTGAGTCATCTATGAAAGATTTGTCTTCTCGTTTTTCACAATCTTTCGGCCTTCTCTTATTTCAGATATTCTCCGAAATCAGTCAATCTCATATCGCCCTTCTTCAGGAAGGTATCGTGCATGGCGAGGGCAGCACGCATGCTCTGTGGCTCGTGGCCCTTCTCGGCAAACTTCAGATACTCACGGAGCATAGGGCGGTAATCCGGATGGGCACAGTTCTCGATAATCTCTTTGGCACGGCGCAATGGGCCTTTGCCACGGAGATCGGCTACTCCCTGTTCGGTAACAATCACATCCACATCGTGCTCGGTACTGTCCACGTGACTGCACATAGGAACAATGGCAGAGATGCAGCCGTTCTTGGTGGTACTCTGTGTGGTGAAGATTGAGATGTAACCATTGCGCTCGTAATCGCAGGAACCGCCGATACCATTCATCAGCTTGCTGCCACAGATATGGCTGGAGTTCTCATTGCCGTAGATATCGCACTCAATGGCGGTGTTCATGGCGATGACACCCAGACGGCGGATGACCTCAGGAGAGTTTGAAATCTCGCTCTGGCGGATGGTGAGATGCTTCTTGAAGTAATCAATATCATCATACACCTCTTTCAATGTATCGTTTGTTACGGTGAGCGAAGAGCAGGAAGCATCCTTGATTCTTCCCTCGCGCATGTATTTTACCACGGCATCCTGAACCACCTCGGTATAAACGCTGAATACCGGCACGTTAGGGTTCTGTCCTAATGCCTCCAATACAGCATTGGAAGTTACGCCCACTCCGCTCTGCAAAGGCAGGAACTGAGGAGGAATATGTCCCTTCTTCAGGTCGCTGACCAGAAAATCAGCCACATTATGTCCCATCTGTTCGGTCACAGGGTCGAGAGGCTTGAAGGCACGTGCCTCCTCCGGGATGTTGCATTCCACCACACCCACAATCTTATGTGCATCAATCTCCACATACTCCTTACCTATTCTATCGCCTACGTTCATGATAGGGATAGGGGTGCGGAACGGGCATTCTGCTATCTCATAAACATCGTGCAGATAGCGGGAAGCTGGACTGTGGAAGGCATTCTTCTCGATGAGCACCTTCTTTGCCAATCTAACGATGGTAGGAACGATGCCGCCGGCAGAGGTAAGGAATGCCTTGCAGGTAGTTTCGCCTTCTTCCAGATCAGAAACTTCGATGATGGCAAGGTCTATTTCGCCATAGAAGCCACGGCGCAGGCGCTCAGCCATGTGGCCGAGGTGCATATCCTCGTAGTCGATTTCACCCAGGTTGGTATGAGTTCTAAAGTCCTTGTTGGTAGAAAATGGCGCACGGAACTTGATGGCATGAGCTGCTGCCATGTCACCTTCGATACTCTGCGAGGTAGAAGCACCCGTGAGGATGCCCACCTGGAAAGGTCTGCCCGCCTCGTGCTCAGCCACGGCTCTCTTGGAGAGTTCGCGGAAGGTTGCCTTAGGCACGCCGTTTGGTGTGAAACCACTCAATCCGATTGTATCTTGATCGTTAATCATCGCTGCCGCTTCGGCAGCACTCAATCTTGTATATGCCATTTTCTTCTAACTTAATACTCATTAGCGGAACTTATAGCCGCCTTCTTGATAATTGATAACTGTTTGCGGCTGCAAAGTTACACATTATTTTCGATATACGCTAATAATTTGATAATTTTATGCAATTAATTGGCAAAAAACTTACAAATAGTGAATAGATATACAGGAACTGCTTACTTTATGCAAAAAGATAGCCGAATCAAAAAGCCTGATTGTACTTCTCAAATTCCTTTTTCTGTCATTCCATGCCCAATCTGTGCGCTTAAAGTGGCTCTAAATATGTTAAAATTACCACTTAGAGCCACTTTCTTACCAATTCGTTTGGCTTTAAGTGGTATTTTTTGTATATTTGCAGCCAAAACAAGCAGATTGTTTAATCCATTCACTATATAACATTATGACAAAGATAATAGGAAGGAAACGTGAGCTACAACAGCTCGAAGAGGCATACAAAGTAGAGGAATCGCTGTTTGTTGTCGTATATGGTCGCCGTCGCGTAGGCAAGACTTTTCTTGTAAGAGAGGCCTTTGACGACAAGTTGGCATTTTATGCCACAGGTGTCAACCAGGAAAACAAGGATGTACAGCTCATGTATTTCTACCATGCGCTTTGCAAATATTCTGATGCACCCCTTGCTCTGCCAAAGACCTGGCTAGAGGCATTCGATGCGCTCATCAAGATACTGGAAGCATCCAAGGAGCAGAAGAAAGTGGTGTTCCTTGATGAATTATCATGGATGAATGGAGTGGACGGCTCTTTTCTTACCGCCTTGGAATGGTTTTGGAACAGTTGGGCTTCGGCAAGAACGGATATTTTGCTAGTTTGCTGTAGCTCAGCCACTTCGTGGATTATCAACAAGGTTTTCAACAATCATGGTGGATTATATGGTCGAGTGAATCGTCGCATTCATTTGCATCCTTTTACCCTCCGAGAGTGCGAAGAGTTTTATAAGGATAAAAAGATTGCCATGAACCATTACGACCAAGTAATAAGCTACATGGTGTTTGGCGGTGTGCCTTATTATCTCAGCATGCTGGAATCAACCAAGAGCTTGGCGCAGAACATCGATGAGTTATTGTTTCATCCCGATGGTCAACTCCATCGAGAATACGAGAATCTGTATCAAGCCATGTTCCGCAATGCAGACAACCACTTACTGATAGTAAAAGCCATGGCTGCAAAGAGCAAGGGATTGACTCGCAATGAGATACTGGAAGCCACAGGCTTGCCAAATGCGGGGAGTGCGACTAGAGTATTGGATGAACTGGAACAAAGTGACTTCATTCGCCGCTATACCTCGTTCGGACAGAAGAAGCGCGACGAGATGTATCAACTTACTGATGCATACACCTTATTCTATTTTCATTTCCTGCAGGATGGCAAGAACAACGACAAGCAGTTTTGGCAGCATCATCTGGGCACACCAAAGATAAACTCATGGGCAGGTTATGCCTTTGAGCAGGTTTGCCTGGCTCATGTGGAGCAAATCAAGATGGCGATGGGAATCAGTGGCATGGCTGTATCTACTTCGGGATGGTTCAGCAAGGGCAAGGAGCAAAAAGCTCAGATAGACCTGGTGCTGGATAGAGCTGACCATATCGTAAACCTCTGCGAAATCAAGTTCTCTACCCGGCCTTATACAATAGATAAGCAATATGCCGAAACGCTACAAAATCGCCAATGGATCTTTGAACAGGAGACAAAGACTCGCAAGAGTTGCCAGCAGGTTATGCTTACCACTTATGGTTTGGCAAAAAATCAGTATAGCAGCATCATACAGAGAGAATTGACCATGGAAGATCTGTTCCATTGATATTTTCGAGGATTTTAATAACATTTTGCGAATGATTTGTCGGATATATCAGAAAAATGAGTTAACTTTGCACTCAAAATATAAATAATATAAAAGAAAGGTTCATACAAGATGGAACAGAAATTACTGATTTACAACACTCTCACTCGTACAAAAGAGAGATTTACTCCGCTCCACGCTCCTAACGTGGGCATGTATGTTTGTGGCCCTACCGTGTATGGCGATCCGCATCTCGGTCATGCACGACCAGCCATCACATTCGATATACTCTTCCGCTATCTCAAGCACCTGGGCTATAAGGTTCGCTACGTTAGAAACATTACCGACGTGGGCCACCTGGAGCACGATGCTGATGAGGGCGATGACAAGATTGAGAAGAAGGCACGCCTGGAGCAGTTGGAGCCAATGGAAATTGCGCAGTACTACACCAACCGCTACCACGATGCCATGGAGGCGCTGAACGTACTTCCTCCTAGCATTGAGCCTCATGCTACAGGCCATATCATCGAACAGGAGAAACTGGTTCAGGAAATCCTGGACAATGGCTATGCCTACGAGAGTAACGGCTCTATCTACTTCGACATCGAGAAGTATAACAAGGATCATAAGTACGGTATCCTCTCAGGACGTAACCTGGAGAACGTTATCAACGAGAGCCGCGAGCTGGCTGGTATCGGCGAGAAGAAGAACCAGGCTGACTTTGCTCTCTGGAAGAAGGCTTCACCAGAGCACATCATGCGCTGGCCTAGTCCTTGGAGTGATGGTTTCCCGGGCTGGCACTGCGAGTGTACTGCGATGGGACGTAAGTACTTGGGCGGTCACTTCGATATTCATGGTGGCGGCATGGATTTGATTTTCCCTCATCATGAGTGCGAGATTGCTCAGGCTGTGGCTTCTCAGGGCGACCAGATGGTTCGTTACTGGATGCACAACAATATGATTACCATCAACGGCCAGAAGATGGGTAAGAGCTTGGGTAACTTCATTACCCTAGAGCAGTTCTTCACTGGCAATCACGACAGTTTGGAGCAGGCTTATTCGCCAATGACCATCCGTTTCTTCATTCTCTCTGCTCACTACCGCAGCACCGTAGACTTCTCTAACGATGCCTTGAAGGCTAGCCAGAAGGGATTGGAGCGCTTGATGAATGGTTTGAACGACTTGGAGCGTGTGCCTGTGGCTAAGCAGAGCGATGAGCAGGTGAAGAAGTTTGTAAGCGAATTGCGCCAGCGCTGCTACGATGCGATGAACGATGACTTCCAGACTCAGCTCGTTATCAGCTATCTCTTCGAGGCTTGCCACGTAATCAACACAGCCCTCGACCACAAGGCAAACATCTCTGCCGAAGACCTGAAGGAGCTTTCAGACACCATGCATCTCTTCACCTTCGACCTGCTCGGTCTGAAGAGTGAGAAGGGAGCCAACAATGATGCCCGCGAGGAGGCTTATGGCAAGGTAGTGGATATGGTTCTCAACCTGCGTGCCAAGGCTAAGGCTGATAAGGATTGGGCTACCAGCGACCAGATTCGCGATGCCCTGGCTGAAGCCGGCTTCGAGGTAAAGGACACCAAAGATGGTGTTACCTGGAAATTGAACAAATAATATTTAAAAAGAGGGTGCATCATCAACTTATGACGCACCCTCTCTTTTTATTTTTGTACTGCTGCAGAATCTTTCTTCCTTGCGGCAAGTGAATCTTTCTGTCTGCCAGATATAGAATCCCGCAACATCTTATCTTTCTTATTCTTATATTCCTTATACTCTTTTTCGTAATAATGGGCAAAGTTGGCGAAAGGCTCTGTCGTTACCTCATCGCTCGATGCCGTATAGGTATTTCCGTATGGATCGGATGCCTTGATGATGATTCTGGCATTCGGATTCCTTGGAGTATAATAATAAAGGTGGTTCATGATGAGATAACCATTCCCCTTGCTCACGAAACGATAGGATACACTCTCGCTATATTTATGATGATAGCCTGCGGCAAAGGCATCCTGCCCCTTTCCGCTGAGGCGGCCCATCAGATATTCCTTGCCATCCTCTACGGCTACAACACGCCAATGACTGGTAGCATTGAAGACATTGGCTACCAGGATATTCCTGTTGTTTGCCAACTGCCAATCCCTAGAGTATTTCTCGCCGTTGAAATCGGTCTGCGCACGGAACAAGGTCATCTGCTTGCTCTTATCCCAGAAGGTTCCCTTGTAATAGCAGTTGCTGATGCTGGTACCCACAAAACTGTATACATAATATCCGTTCGGGGTGCCGCAGATGTTGATGTTCGACTGCCATATATTGCCACAGGCGGCAGCATGACAATGCTCCATCACATCCTCGCCCTGATAATTGATCTCGTGGTTGCAGGCAAAATGAGTATGGCCGCAGAAGAGTTCATATCCTCCCTTGAATGGCTTCAAAAGAGATAACAGCAGCGAGAGACGGGAAGAAGAATAATGCCCCTGCTCATTGGCATTGGTCAGCGGCTTCGCCTTGCTGAAAGGCGCATTGCCGAAGGTGAACGGGATATGATAGCAGAGCACCACCTTCATATCCTTAGGCGTAAGGGCGAGATCCTGCTTCAGCCACTTCACCTGGCGCTCACGTAATTCTCCAGGAGAATAATAAGACATGCCGCGATGGAAGAAGCAGTTGTTGATGCAGACATAATGCACATCGCCACGGTTGAAGGAAAAATCGGTAGGACCGAAATTCTCTTCCCATTTGCGGCGGTAGAGAGCCTTGCCATCCTGGTCGTGGTTGCCGATGACGGAGAAGAGACGCATCTCTGAAGAGCCCAATGCCTGGCGTATCTGACGCTCCAGCTTGGCGTTGTAACCGCCATAATACTGTACATCATCGCCCATGCTGAGTCCATATACAGGAGTTCCGGCTGGAAGACTCTGGATGGTCTGCCTGATGTCCGCCATCGTCTGGGTAGTGAATCTTTCTACATCGCTCTTCTTGATGGGATTATCATCCGGAGAAGTATAGTAAGGGCTGTAGGCATTGGTAACCTGCGGGTCGCCGATGACAATCATCTTATAGTGAATCTCCTTGCCGCCCGGCAGTCGGGTGAGGGTGAAGTTATAGGTTTTCTTCCCCTTGGAAACCTTCTGGTAGAAGAAAGCCGTGCGATCGGTCTTAGAATGGGTAGGAACCTCGCAATCGGCTGGAACAGAATAGTATATGAATTTTGCCAGGCTGTCTCGCTTCATCTTATATCTGCCCTGTGCATCGGTTTTCACACAGTTGAATCCATCGCTCACGATGACGCCAGCTACTCCCTTTCCTTCCTTATCTCTTAAAGTTCCGGAAATATTGAAATCCATCTTCTTCACAGGTTTCTTCTTCAGTGTATCAGCAGGCTGTGGTTTGAGATGGAGAACCGGTGGAGTTTTCACCAGGTTCTGTATCTGTTTCTTGGGGTAGAGCAGGTGCAAGGTGATGCCTATTGCTACGAGCGCGCAGCAAGCAACCGACAGAACCCCTATGTATAATTGTTTCTTTTTCATGAGTACAAAAGTACGGCTTTATTATGGTAATGCAGCATATATTCATTTAAAAAACTCTAAATATTACCTTAGGGTAACTTACCTTAGGGTAATATTTCGTAACTTTGTACCAAATTACTAGGAATATGGCAAAATATCTATCACCATTTCAATTTGGTACATTAGCTACCAATGAGAATTTTATCGACAGACAGGAAGACAGGGCTTTGCTGAAGCAATTACTGTCCTCCCATATCAACGTGATGCTGATTTCACCACGCCGATGGGGTAAATCATCGCTAGTGAAAAGGGCGATGAGCGAATTGGCTGATGAGGATAATAACGTAAGAATCTGTTATATTGATGCCTTCAGCATCGGCTCTGAATCTGAATTTTATCGCACTTTTGCCAGTCAGGTTATAGCTTGTGCTTCCTCTAAAATGGAACGATGGATAGAGGATGCAAAGAAATTCCTGACAGGTGTGATACCGCAGGTTGTAATCAACGACCAGGTGACCGACTTCATGGCTTTCGACCTGAAGTTTGTGCCACAGGAGCGTGATAAGATGGCGATTCTCCAACTGCCTGAGTTGCTGGCAAAGGAAAAGGGCATCAGGATTATCGTCTGCATCGACGAGTTCCAGCAGTTGGCTAATCTTCCTGAGTATAAGGATATGGAGGGAAAGATGCGCTCGGTATGGCAGCAACAGCAGCTTACCTCTTACTGCCTCTACGGCAGCAAGCGAAACATGATGCTCAATATCTTCAACAATTCCAATAGTCCTTTTTATCGCTTCGGACAAGTGATTTTCATGCAGAAGATAGCTAAGGAGCATTGGATTCCATTCATTCTGTCATCTTTCGAGAAGACAGGAAAGTCAATCTCTGCAGAGATGGCAGAGCGGATCTGTGATGCCGTGGCGTGCCATTCCTGGTATCTCCAGCAGTTGTGCTATTTTATCTGGAGTTTCACGGTTTCGGAAGTGACGGAAGATATATATCATCTGGGATTGAAACAGGTACTCAACATCAATACCCCGATGTTTCAGAATGATACGGAGAATCTCAGTTCCACCCAGATAGAGATGCTTAAGGCTATAGCCAATGGCGAACAGCATTTCTCTTCGCAAGCCGTGAAACAAATCTATAATCTTGGTAATCCGAATACGATTGTCAAGAACAGGAAAACGCTCCAGAACAAAGATATTATCGAAAAGCAAAACGATGCTTTTGTCTTTGTTGACCCGATATACCGGCTGTGGTTTAAGGAGGAGTATTGTAGATAGAAACTATGTAAATTTAAAGAAATAATATAAGGAGAAGAAAGATAATGGCAAACGATAATAAAGGTCTTACACCGATGATGAGACAGTTTTTCGAGATGAAATCGAAACATCCCGAAGCGCTGCTGCTCTTCCGTTGCGGTGACTTCTACGAAACTTACTGCGAAGATGCGGTGGAGGCATCCCGTATACTCGGCATTACGCTGACACGACGCAACAATGGCGGTTCTACGGGCACGACCGAGATGGCAGGATTCCCTCATCATGCTCTGGATACCTATCTGCCTAAACTCATCAGGGCGGGTAAGCGCGTAGCGGTATGCGACCAGCTGGAAGACCCGAAGAAGAAACGACTCGAAATAAAAGGTAAGAAGGGACTGAGCCAGATGGACAAGATGGTGAAGCGAGGTATTACTGAACTCGTTACACCGGGTGTGGCGATGGGAGATAACGTACTGAACTACAAGGAGAACAACTTCCTGGCAGCCGTACACTTCGGCAAGACCGCCTGCGGTGTGAGCTTTCTGGATATCTCGACCGGAGAGTTTCTTACCGGCGAGGGAACCTACGACTATGTAGAAAAACTGATGGGCAACTTCATGCCGAAAGAGGTGCTCTACGACCGCGCCCGAAAGAATGACTTCGAGAAATATTTCGGCAGCAAATACTGTACCTTCGAACTGGATGACTGGGTTTTCACCGAACAGACAGCCCTGCAGAAACTCCTGGGACATTTCAAGACAAAATCTCTGAAAGGTTTCGGTGTAGAGCATCTCAAGAACGGCGTGATAGCCAGTGGTGCCATCATGCAGTATCTCGAGATTACCCAGCATACACAGATTAATCATATCACCGCCCTTTCACGTATCGAAGAAGATAAGTTCGTGCGTATGGATAGGTTTACCATCCGCAGTCTGGAGCTGGTTGCCCCTATGCAGGAAGATGGTTCTTCTCTCTTGAATGTTATCGACCGTACGGTAACAGCGATGGGCGGACGTATGCTCAGACGCTGGCTGGTCTTCCCGTTGAAGGACGTTAAACCAATCAACGAGCGTCTCGACATCGTGGAATATTTCTTCAAGGAACCGGAATTCCGTCAGCTTCTCGATGACCAGCTGCATCGCATCAGCGACCTGGAGCGTATCATCTCCAAAGTAGCCGTGGGTAGAGTTTCGCCTCGCGAAGTGGTTCAGCTGAAGAATGCACTCGAAGCCATCAAGCCTATCAAGGTGGCATGTCAGCATGCTACGAACGAGGCTCTGAAGCGGGTAGGCGAGCAGCTGAACGTATGCGAGACCCTGAAAGACCGCATCGCCAGGGAAATACAGCCCGATCCGCCACAGCTGGTCAATAAGGGTGACGTGATAGCCGACGGATTCAATGCCGAACTTGACGACCTTCGTGCCATCAGCCGCCACGGCAAGGATTATCTGCTCAAGATACAGGAAAGGGAGATAGAAAAGACAGGAATTTCGAGTCTGAAGGTAGGTTACAATAATGTTTTCGGATACTATCTGGAGGTGAGAAATACCTTTAAGGACAAGGTGCCTGAGGAGTGGATACGCAAGCAGACGCTGGCTCAGGCAGAGCGTTATATCACCCAGGAACTGAAGGAATATGAGGAAAAGATTCTCGGTGCTGATGAGAAGATTCTGGTATTGGAAGCACAGCTCTTCAACGAACTGATAGCTGCCATGCAGGAGTATATTCCGCAGATACAGATCAATGCCAACCTCATCGCCCGTATGGACTGTCTTTTGTCATTTGCAAAGACATCTGACGAGAACCGCTACGTGCGCCCTATCGTCGATGATTCTGAGGTGCTCGATATCAAGCAGGGCAGGCATCCGGTGATTGAAACCCAACTGCCGCTGGGCGAACGCTATGTACCTAACGATGTGCTGCTCGATACCGAGAAACAGCAGATCATGATGATTACCGGTCCTAACATGGCTGGTAAATCGGCTCTGCTGCGCCAGACCGCCCTTATCGTGCTGCTGGCACAGGTAGGCTGTTTTGTGCCCGCAGAGAGCGCCCGAGTGGGACTGGTGGATAAAATCTTCACACGTGTAGGTGCAAGCGACAATATATCGCTCGGCGAATCGACCTTCATGGTAGAGATGACCGAGGCAGCAAATATCCTGAACAACGTTTCTCCGCGCTCGCTGGTGCTCTTTGATGAGCTGGGAAGAGGTACTTCTACCTACGATGGTATTTCCATTGCCTGGGCTATCGTGGAATATCTGCACGAACATAAGAAGGCGCAGGCACGTACGCTCTTTGCTACCCACTATCATGAGCTCAACGAGATGGAGAAGAACTTCCCTCGCATCAAGAACTTCAATGTGAGTGTGAGAGAGGTGGACGGAAAGGTAATCTTCCTGCGTAAACTGGAACCGGGAGGCAGTGAGCACTCTTTCGGTATCCATGTGGCAGAGATTGCCGGTATGCCTCGCAGCATCGTGAACCGTGCCAATGTGATTCTCAAACAGTTGGAGGATGACAATGCCGGGGTTGGCGGTGCCGGTAAACCGAACGTACAGCATATCGATGAACCTAAGGATGGTGTGCAGCTCAGTTTCTTCCAGCTCGATGATCCTGTACTGACGCAGATACGTGATGAAATACTCGGGTTGGATGTGAACAATCTCACTCCGGTAGAGGCATTGAACAAGCTCAATGACATCAAGAAGATTCTACTGGGAAGATAAAAATATAAATCCCTCCCCGTGGCAGCAGATGCTGTTGCACGAGGAGGGATTTTTATAATCTGAAAATAAGTCGTTTAATATTATTTTGCCTCTATGTTCTTTTCTTTCGCTCTCTTTGTGCTGGAAGCGATGCTCCATACACCGGCGATGATGAGCGGAATGCTCAATATCTGTCCCATATCCATAGGCAGACCTGCCTCGAATGCTACCTGAATCTCCTTCGTATATTCGATGAAGAAACGGAAGGTGAAGATGAGAGTAAGGCAAAGACCGAAATAGAAACCGGTGCCTACGCTCTTAGGTCCTCTCTTCTTGTAGATGAATAGGATGATGAGGAAGAAGCAGAAGTATGCCAAAGCCTCGTAGAGCTGACCTGGATGGCGTGGATACTGGTCTTCGCGAACGAAGATAAATGCCCAAGGCACATCGGTTACCTTGCCGATAATCTCTGAATTCATCAGATTGCCCAAACGGATAAAGGTGGCTGTAATGCCTGAGCAGATACCCATATTATCGAGCACTACCCAGCCGCTCACCTTCATGTTGCGGCAATAGAGCCAGATGCCGACGAACATGCCGAATACGCCTCCGTGGCTCGCCAGTCCCTCATAACCCGTAAACTTCCAACTGCCGTCTGGCATGTGGTGAACAGGTATCAGCATCTCGATGAAGTGATCCCACTGGGTGAGGAAATATTCCGGCTGATAGAAGATGCAATGCCCCAAACGGCCACCTATCAGTACACCGAAGAAGATGTAGAGAAACAGTGGGGAGAACTTCTCATCTGAAAGCCCCTGCTGCTTGTAAAGCTTGCTCATGAGCAGATAGCCCAGCAGCAGACCAATCATCCAGCAGGTGGAGTAGTAGCGGATGGTCATAGGACCCAGATGAGCCAGGATTGGGTCTGGGTCCCATACGATATAATTAAGCAGATTTGCTATCATAACCGTAGAAGAATAGGATTATACATTGAAGCGGAAGTGCATGATGTCACCATCCTGTACGACGTACTCCTTGCCCTCGATGCCGAGTTTACCAGCCTCGCGTACTGCAGCCTCAGAGCCATACTTGATATAGTCATCATACTTGATAACCTCTGCACGGATGAATCCCTTCTCGAAGTCGGTGTGGATGACGCCGGCACACTGAGGAGCCTTCCAGCCCTTGTGATAGGTCCATGCCTTGACCTCCATCTCACCAGCGGTGATGAATGTTTCGAGGTTCAGCAGGGCGTATGCCTTCTTGATGAGTCGGTTTACGCCGCTCTCTTCCAGTCCGAGTTCTTCGAGGAACATCAGTTTGTCCTCGTAGGTTTCGAGCGATGCGATGTCTTCCTCTGTCTTGGCAGCGATGACCATGCACTCAGCACCTTCTTCCTTGGCGATTTCCTCTACCTTCTTGCTATACTCGTTGCCGGTCTTGGCAGAAGCCTCGTCAACATTGGCTACGTAGAGTACAGGCTTGGTTGTGAGGAGGAAGAGGTCGTGAGCCACCTTCTGCTCTTCCTTGGTTTCGAAAGTAACGCCACGAGCATTCTTTCCCTGCTCCAGAACAGCCTTGTAAGCCTCCAGAACGCTAACCATCGTCTTAGCATCCTTGTTGCCTGCTGCAGCAGTCTTCTTCTGCTTGGTGAGCTGAGATTCGATAGTTTCCAGGTCCTTGAGCTGCAACTCTGTATCGATAACGCTCTTATCCTCCAAAGGATCAACCTTAGCGCCACCCTCGCGAACGATGTTGTCATCGTCGAAGCAGCGGATTACGTGGATGATAGCATCGCACTCACGGATATTTCCCAAGAATTTATTACCAAGACCTTCGCCCTTGCTGGCACCCTTTACGAGACCTGCGATATCCACGATTTCGCAAGTAGCTGGGACGATGCGTCCTGGGTGAACAATCTCTGCCAACTTGTTGAGTCGCTCATCTGGTACGGTGATGACGCCCAAGTTTGGTTCGATAGTACAGAAAGGGAAGTTAGCTGCCTGTGCCTTTGCACTAGACAGACAGTTGAACAGTGTAGACTTACCCACGTTTGGGAGGCCTACAATACCACATTTTAATGCCATTTTATCTTTAAACGTTTAAATATTTGGTGCAAAGGTACACATTATAAATGAAAGATACGAAGAAATAGTGGAAAATTATCTAAAAATCATAGATGACGGAAGAATCAACGATGATAAACCGACAGAAACGCTTGAGGAAGCGCAACGATATAGGTGAAAACGTTGGAATATACGGGAGAGGTGCCTGAAAAATATGACATAAGTCCTTGGGATATATAGGATAAGTTGTTGGAAAAGATAGGATAAGTTGCTGGAAGAGATACCTTCTGCAATCGCCCAACAGCTGTTGTGCGATTGCACATCACCTGTTGTGCGCATGCATAACAGGTGATGTGCGGGCGTAGTTCAGTTGTTGTGCGATGAATTTCTTAGAACCAAGGGTGACCATTTTGCTGACACCATCTTGACCAGCTGTCTGCTTATTGTTCTTTGCCATTGTTCTTTTGCTTTAAATATATTGTATACAAAGTTACACATTATAAATGAAAGATACGAAAAAATCGTGGAAAATTAACTAAAAAAGGCATTCACGATGCTTGTGAATGCCTTTCTGATGATTACTATTATAAGTATTTGTTATTTCAAGACTACTTTTTTGCCGTTGATGATGTAAACTCCCTGTTTTGGAGCAGAAATGCGCTGTCCCTGAAGATTGAAGATTACTTTCTTGGTCTTGATGTCACTGGCAATCTGGCTAATGCCGTCGGTTACGCTTGGTACAGCTGTAGCTGATACCTCCTTGGTTGCCTGATTGAAGGTGAAGGTAACGTCGTAGGTTCCGGCTTCAGGGATGATGAGTATAGCATTATATATTCCTAAAGGGTCAGCACCATAGCTTTCTGCCCAGGTATGGTTGGAGCATACCTTATATTCGTAAGTTTGAGCGTTGAGGCTTATACCCTTCTTTTCCAGGATATAGATATTGTTTTCTTGCTTTGTCATCTCGTTAGTTGTGGACTGCTCGTCCCACGCTGTCTCAAATAATCCCTCGCTTCCGGCAACAGACCATATCTTTTCAATTATGGCATCTGCTTTTCTGGTTGCATCGCAGGAAACTTCGTGGGTCTTCGAATTGAAGGTGAAGGTGAGGTCGTAGATTCCGTCTTTTGTGATAAAAACGGAGGCATTACCTTCAGAATCATTCTCGTCACCATAGTTTTCTGCCCATCCATGGTTTGCACAGATCTTATATTTATAAGTACCTAGAGCGAGGGTTAGATCGGTCTTGGTCAGAATGTATGTGACGTTATCTTCCTGTTTGATCATGTCGTTTTCTGTCGCAGTTTCATCCCAATTTTTTCCAAGAATTGCTTTAAATCCTGCTACAGTCCATGTCTTTTCGCCGATAACTGCATCACCAGTCTTTGTAGTTTTGACATTGATTTCAAAATTGTTTGCGTTAAACTGGATAGTCACGTCATAGATGCCAGTCTCTTCTACCTTAAAGACATAGTTGGCTTTTTCAGGATGCACTTCGATATACCAATCGTGATTCTTCAGGATTTTTAATTCGTTTTTCACATTCTGCTCAAGAATGCAACCGGTTTTTGTGAGTTCCCAGATGCCGTCCCCTTTATCGGTCAGGTCATTGCTGGTATCCGTTTCATTCCAATTAGAACCGAAGATTGTACTAGAACCTGCTGCTGTCCAGACATCTTGTGCCTGTAGAGTTAGTGTTACGAAACAAAGCATGATAAAAGTAAAAATAGTTCTTCTCATAATTGTTGTGATTTAAATGTTTATAATTAAATGATGATTAAATGATATCGTATTATTGTTAAAAATGCGTGTATGATAGTTATTTGGTGCAAATATACGAATAATTTCAATAAGTTCCAAATTTTTTTGAGAAAAACTTTGATTGATAGCTAAAAAAGCAGGAAGATGTGTCTACAATATAGAGACGCATCCTCCTGAATAATACTATTTCTTTTGATTTTATCCTTCTGAAATCTTTTAGATCTTACCTATAGGTAATCTTTTAGATTACCCCCTTCCACAATCCGTGAAGGTTGCAGTATTCTCGAGCCGTAACATCCTTGGCTTCTGCGTTGGTCAGGAAGATAGCCTCTGGCTTTTCGCCTGGCTTCAACTCATGACGAAGCACATCGGTAGGGGTGAGCAACTCAATCCACTGGATGTAATGCTCTGGAAGCATCGGATGCTCCACACTTCCTACTGTTACGCGATAGCCGCCCTCAATAGGTTCTATCACAGGCACGTGCTTCTCTTTGGCGCCATCGCTGGTGTTTTCCTTCATCAGCTTCATCGGCTCGCCACAGCAACTGAGCACGGCTCCTGGGTTTACAACTTCTACTACATTGCCACAAATCTGGCAGCGGTAGATTTCTCTAACTTTTGTCATAATGGTTCCTCCTATTATTTTGTGAATGTGTTGCCTGAATATCAGGCATTTCATTCAGATGATTCCTTTATGAGGATTTCCTTCAGGTGATTCCTCCAAAAGAGCCTTATTCCTCTACAGGGCTGAAATCTTCCTTGCCTACTCCGCAAAGAGGGCAAACCCAATCATCTGGGATGTCTTCGAATGCTGTACCTGGAGCGATGCCGCCCTCTGGATCACCTACTTCTGGATCATAAATCCAACCACATACGTCGCAAACATATTTCTTCATAATGTTCCTTTCTTTCTTAATTTGATTGATTATTGTTATCTATTCACTTTTAATCAGACAGGTGCGTTTGCATATCAGTCTGATTTACTATGCAAATATACACTTTATTTCTGTAAGAACCAAATAAATTTGAAAATATTATAATTTTATTATCCTTTTTAATCTAAATAAACAAAGATTTCTAGATGTACTTGTGAATAAAGGAGTTATTTGTCTTTTTAGTAGTGTTTTGATAGAAGATTTGATTGTTTCATGTGAAACATCTCGAAAAAGAAAAGCTCGCAAGATGATTGTTTGGTATCTTGCGAGCTTCTTTGTATTTAAGTTGCCTTGCGGTTTCTGCGGCCGCTTTCTGTTTTTTCTAATGTGCTTCTAGCCAGTTGTTTCCCCATCCGGCATCAGCAACCAGAGGCACACTGAGCTGGTAGGCGTTCTGCATCTCTTCTACCACAATCTTCTCTACCTTTTCCTTCTCTTCCGGATATACGGAGAAGTTGAGTTCGTCATGCACCTGGATAATCATCTTGCTCCTGATGCCTTCTGCTCTGAATCGGTTGAAGATGCGGATCATAGCCACTTTGATGATGTCTGCCTCAGAGCCCTGGATAGGGGCATTGATGGCATTGCGCTCGGCAAATCCTCTTACAGTACCATTCTTGCTGTTGATGTCTGGCAGGTAGCGACGGCGGTGGAAGAGGGTTTCGGCATAGCCTTTCTCTCTTGCCATTTCCTTTGCCTTCTCCATGTAAGCCTGAACACCAGGGAAGGTGCGGAAGTAGTCTTCTATGATCTGCTTTGCCTCTCGGTTTTCGATGTTCATGCGTTGGGCAAGACCGAAGGTCGTAATGCCGTAGATGATGCCGAAGTTGGCAGTTTTTGCCTTCTTGCGCTGTGCATCTGTTACTTCTTTGATGTCTTCGTGCCAAATCTTGGCAGCTGTAGCTGCATGAATATCAGAGCCTTCACGGAATGCTTCTACCATGTTTGGATCCTGGCTCAGGTGTGCCATGATGCGAAGTTCTATCTGTGAATAGTCGGCAGAGAAGAACAGGCAGCCTGGTTCTGGGATGAAGCATCTGCGTATCTCCTTGCCATCGTCATCGCGTACAGGAATATTCTGCAGGTTCGGATCGCTTGAAGAAAGGCGACCTGTGGCTGTGATGGCTTGGTTGAAAGAGGCATGAATGTGACCGGTGCGAGAGTTGATAAGCTTTGGAAGGGCATCTATATAGGTTCCCAAAAGTTTCTTTAAACCTCTGTAGTTCAGTATCTCATCGATGATTGGACTCTTGCTGCGCAGCTGCTGAAGAACTTCTTCGCTTGTTACGTACTGGCCCGTCTTCGTCTTCTTAGGCTTCTCCACAATCTTCATCTTTCCGAAGAGTATTTCTCCAACCTGGCGTGGGGAAGCGATATTGAACGATTCGCCTGCCAACTCATAGATATGATGTTCTATCTCATTGAGGCGGTTGGTGAGTTTCTCGGATGTTTCTTTCAGGGTATCGGTGTCGATGCATACTCCCGTCATCTCCATGTGGGCTAAAACAGGTACAAGCGGCATTTCTACATTCCAGAACAGATCTTCACAATCTATCTCTTTGAGTTTTGGTTCGAGCACATTTTTCAATCTCAAGGTGATGTCGGCATCTTCGGCAGCATATTCATAAATATCTGATGGGGCGAGATCGCGCATCGACTTCTGGTTCTTTCCCTTCGGACCAATCAGTTCTTCGATGTGGATGGTCTGATAATTGAGGAATACTTCTGCCAAGTAATCCATGTTGTGGTAAAGTTCTGGCTGGATGAGATAGTGGGCGAGCATCGTATCGAACATCTTGCCCTGAATCTCTATGCCGTAGTTCATCAACACCTCGTAATCGTATTTGATGTTCTGCCCCACTTTCAGGATTTCCGGGTTCTCGTAGAGGGGTTTGAAGATGTTTACGATTTTTAAGGCTTCTTCACGATTTGCCGGAATTGCTACGTAGAAAGCCTCTTTTTCCTTTACTGCAAAGCTCAAACCCACCAATTCTGCATCAATAGCAGCGGTAGATGTGGTCTCTGTGTCTAGACTGAGAATATTGAATGTCAATAAATAGTCATAAAGTTTCTTTGCATCTTCTTCTGTATCAATGAGTTTGTATGAGTGAGAGGTCGTTTTAAGGGTCTCAAAACTCGCGTTTTTTGACACTTCCTGACCATCGGCAGGCTGTACGCCAAATAAATCGAGTTCTCCTGTAGGCTTTATTTGCACCTTTTTAGGTTTGTTAAGAACTCGATTAGCAAACGACTTAAATTCTAACTCGGTGAAGATTTCATCCAGTTTTGTATTGTCTGGCTCTACCCGTTTCAAATCTTCCATCTTGATCTCTACCGGAACATCGGTTCGTATGGTTGCCAGAAACTTTGACATCCTGATATCTTCTACAGCACCCTCCACTTTTTCGCGGAGCTTGCCTTTCACTTGAGAAGAGTTCTCGATAAGACCTTCTACACTACCGAACTCGTTGATAAGTTTGATGGCTGTCTTTTCTCCCACGCCCGGACAGCCTGGGAAGTTATCAGCTGAGTCGCCCATCAGAGCAAGGAGGTCGATAACCTGGAGTGGGGAAGTGATGCTGTATTTCTCTTCAATTTCCTGTACGCCCAACTTTTCGTATCCACCGCCATGACGAGGACGGAACATGAAAACATTGTTACGAACCAGTTGTGCGTAATCCTTATCGGGTGTGAGCATGTAGGTTTCCATCCCCTTTTCACCTGCCTTCAAGGCAACGGTTCCGATGATATCATCTGCCTCGAAACCATCTACCTGAAGGATAGGGATATGATATGCCTCCAGGATATTTTTGATGATAGGCACAGAGAGTTTGATGTCTTCCGGTGTCTCTTCTCGTTGAGCTTTATATGCAGGGAAAGCCTCATGACGGAAGGTCTTGCCATGGTCGAAAGCCACCGCAATATGGGTAGGTTTCTCCTTGGTAAGTATCTCGTTGAGGGTATTGCAGAACCCCATTACACACGAAGTATTGAGTCCCTTCGAATTGATTCGAGGGGCTTTCATAAAGGCGTAATACGACCTATAAATGAGCGCATACGCGTCTAAAAGGAACAATTTATCCATAATATTCATTTTTGTGGTGTAAAATTACTAAAAAAATGCGATATTTCAAGAAGAATTGATTAATTTTGTAACAAATTTCAGAAATTAAGTAGATTTACTCACATATAATGGACTATTTATCACTTATCAAGCTGCCTATAGAGGCAGAATTAGCAGATTTTATAGATTTGTTCAACAAGTCTCTCATGCATAGCGATGGCCTCCTTTCCCAGGTGCTCGATCATATCCGTCAGCGCGCTGGAAAACGTATGCGCCCTATACTCATCTTGTTGATGGCACGTAATTTTGGAAAGGTTTCCAGTGTTACCCAGCATTCTGCGGTAGGTCTGGAGCTTCTTCATACCGCTTCGCTGGTACATGATGATGTGGTTGATGAGAGTGGAGAGCGCCGCGGACAGGCTAGCGTGAATGCTACTTATAATAATAAGGTGGCTGTGCTTGTGGGCGATTTCATTCTTTCCACCGCCTTGCTTCATGTATCTTATTCGCATTCAGAGGAAATCGTGCGTTATCTTGCTGAGTTGGGCCGTATCCTGTCTAATGGTGAGATTCTTCAGCTTAACAGTATCAGTAATGAAGAGATATCGGAAGATATTTATTATCAGGTGATTAAGCAGAAAACGGCTGCTCTCTTTGAGGCTTGCGCCGGTATCGGAGCGATGTCTGCCAATGCTTCAGAACTGCAGATTGAAGAGGCGAAGCGTTTCGGACAGAACTTGGGCATCATCTTCCAGATCCGTGATGATATCTTTGATTATTATGATTCCAAGGAGATAGGTAAACCTACTGGTAATGATATGGTTGAAGGAAAACTGACTTTGCCTGTAATATATGCTTTGAAGTCTACCGGTGATGAGGAGATGATGAAGCTTGCCAGAAAGGTAAAGGCTCATACTGTGACGGCAGACGAAATAGCTCAGTTAGTGGCATTTACAAAGGAAAACGGAGGTATAGAATATGCGGATAAGCGCATGTGGGATTTCCATGCCGAAGCCATGAATTTCCTCGATACTTATGTGGAGGATAAGGATATTTACAATGCCTTGAAAGCTTACTTGGATTTTGTGATTGAAAGAAAAGCTTAATATAAAAAGGGTTGGTTCTCAGAGAGAATCAACCCTTTGTTTTTTTGTATTCTATTGATAATCAGTTACTTTTCTTTAGATTTTTCTTTTAAACAATACTCTAGAATTCTCTTTAGAAGTATCTTAAATGGTACTTTAAAAGTATCTTTCTAAGTATGTTTAATGGTGCTTTGAAATTATCTTTAGAAGTACTTGATTTCCTTGCCCAGAATTTCGCTCAAGAGGAGGTTAGTCAGGCGTGATGTGCCGAGGCGCAACCACTGGTTAGTCAGCCATTTCTCGCCCAAAACTTCCTTCACGATAGTGTAGTAAACTACGGCATCATGAACGGTATTGATACCACCTGCAGGCTTGAAACCAATCTGAATGCCAGTCTTTTCGTAATATGCCTTGATAGCCTGGCACATAACGTATGCTGCCTCAGGGGTAGCTGAGACCTTCTCCTTACCTGTTGAGGTTTTGATATAGTCAGAACCTGAGTACATTGCGAGGATAGAAGCCTTCATGATGTTGCTGCAATTCTTCAGATCGCCTGTCTCCAGGATGCACTTCATCTTATGCTCACCGCATGTCTCCTTGAGTTCCTGAATATCATCGCAGAGGCCCTCGTAATCTTCGCTGAAGAACTTGCCAACAGGCATTACGATATCCACCTCTGTAGCACCATCCTTGATAGCCATAGCGGTTTCTGCAATCTTTACCTCGATAAAGGTCTGAGAGGATGGGAAATTGCCACTTACTACAGCGATTTCTACGCCGTCAACCTCCAGACTCTGGCTGATAAGGCCGGCAAAGTTAGGGTAGGTACATACGGTTGCTACGTGAGGAAGCTGAGGATAATCCTTGGCAAACTGGTTCACCTTTTCAATCATCTTCAGGATGCTTTCTTCTGTATCTTCTGTATGGAGAGAAGTCAACTCGATGCTACCGAAGAGGAACTTCTTGACCTCCATGGTCTCATTCTCTGCTACCTTCTCATCGAGAATCTTCTTTACTGCAGCAGCTACTTCCTCATCGTTGAGGTTGCAGTTGTACTGCTTCAAAACTGATAAATACTTGTCGTCTGACTCTTTATACTGTCCCTGCTGTGCAAGAACCTGTTCTTTAATACTGCTCATACTTAATGTTATTTATATAATTATTAAAGTTAAGTTTTTATATGAATAGCAATTTTAATTCTTGTTGTTTTATTCTTTATCTTCCTGATGTTCAGATAGTTTTGGGTTGTTTTTATGTCTTTCAGAATCCCTTCTGGTCTTCTTGTCAAAACTCTTCTGGAGTTCTTCTGTCAAGTCAACCCCTGTCTGATTTGCCAGGCAGATTAGCACCCAAAGAACATCGGCCATCTCTTCGCCCAAGTTAGGTTTCTCGCCTTTCTTAAAACTCTGGTCACCGTATGTTCGGGCAATGACGCGTGCCAGTTCGCCCACTTCTTCTGTGAGGCAAGCCATATTGGTCAGTTCGCTGAAATAGCGTACGCCATATTCTTTAATCCACTGATCTACAGCTTCTTGTGCTTCTTTTATTGTCATCTTCCTAATTCTTTTATGGGGAAAGATGCCTTTCTTTCAGGGTAGGGCATTATTCCTTGTTGTGAGTATCCATCATGATGGTTACCGGTCCATCGTTCAGTAAATCTACCTTCATGTCGGCACCAAATTCGCCTGTTCCTACTGGCTTTCCGAGTGCATCGGATAGCTTTTTGCAGAACTCCTCATAGAGTGGAACGCTGATTTCGTGCTTGGCTGCTCTGAGCCAGCTTGGGCGGTTTCCTTTCTTGTAGCTGGCAAATAGGGTGAACTGGCTGATGACCAGAATCTCACCATTTATATCCATGATGGAGCGGTTCATAACATGGTTTTCGTCGTCGAAAACACGGAGTCCAATTACTTTTCTGACCAGCCAGTCTACATCTTCTGAAGTGTCGCTTTCCTCTATTCCCAGAAGAATCAGGTAGCCTTGTCTGATAGCAGATTTAACCTCTCCTTCTATGGTAACTGAGGCGTGAGAGACACGCTGTATTACGATTCTCATATTACTATTTTGAACTTTGAATGTTGAACATAGAACTTTATGAATAGCATTTGTGGAATGCTTGCTTCGGTTCTGTTCTTCTTCTTATTATTAATATATATATAGTATAGTTTGAACTGCAAATATACAACTTTTATTTCATATTCTCGCCTTTTTCTTCGAAATATTTTGCAAGAATTTCCGCCTTATGTGGGCCTAATACCTCTGAAAGTTGTTCCAATGATGCTTCTTTCATCTTTTTCACGCTCTTAAACTTGTTCAGAAGAGCTTCTTTTGCCTTCGGACCGATGCCTTTGATATCGTCTAATTCTGAGTGCAGAGCATGCTTGCTGCGCTTGTCGCGATGGAAGGTGATGGCGTATCTGTGCACCTCATCCTGTATCTGCGTCAGAACCTTGAACAGCTCGCTTTCAGGTGGTAGGGCGATGGTTTGAGGTGGAAATCCGAAGAGGAGTTCGTTGGTGCGGTGGCGGTCGTCCTTGGCAAGTCCTGCGATAGGGATATCCAGGTGTAATTCGTCAACAATAACCTCTCTGACGACGTCCATCTGACCCTTTCCGCCATCGGTAATAATGAGGTCTGGAAGCGCTGATTCTTCCTCTATCATGCGACTGTACCGGCGCCTTACCACCTCTTGCATGGATGCGTAATCATCCGGCCCTTCCACCGTCTTAATGTTGTATTTCCTATAGTCTTTTCTGGATGGTTTCATACCTTTATATACGATGCAACCTGCCACGGCATCAGTACCGGATATGTTGGAATTATCGAAACATTCTATCTGATAAGGCAGCTTTGGAAGCTTCAGTTTTGCTTGTAATTCCTTCATCAATCGGGTCTGTTTCTGCTCCGGATTGAGCTTTTCTGCCTGCTTCAGACGGTCGAATCTATACTGCTTGCAGTTCATTTCCGACAGCTCCAGAAGGTGCTTTTTGTCACCTCTCTGGGGTACGAAGAAGGTTGCATCTTTCAGCTTCCATTCCATTTCGAAGGGCACGATTATCTCCTTCGATGTGGAGTGGAAACGCTCTCTGATTTCTGGAATGGCAGTAATCAGAAGTTCCTCGTCGCTCTCCTCCAGCTTGCGCTTATACTCGTAGGTAAAGCTCTGGTTGATGGTTCCGTTTTTTACGTGAATATAGTTGATGAAGGCGTTTTTGTTGGCGTCATCATTTACGATGGTGAAGACATCTACGTCTGTAATGGTATGGCTTACCACCTCGCTTTTTGCCTCAAATTCATCCAGTAATTGGTACTTTTTCTTATATTCTTCGGCTATTTCAAAACGTAGAAGTTCGGCATTTTTCATCATTAAATCGTAGAGATATTTGCTTACTTCCCGCGTGTTTCCCTTCAGAATTTCACGTGCCTGGCGCATGTTTTCCTGATATTCCTCATAGCTCTGCTTGTTGATGCAGGGTGCTCCGCAGTTGTGGATATGATACTCCAGACACGGCTTGTATCTGCCTTCTGCAACGCCTTCTCTGGTGATAGGCATTCTGCAGGTGCGGGGCTTATAAAGCTTCTTGATGACCTCTAAAACGGCATACATGCTGCCGATATGTGGGTAAGGACCGAAGAAGGTTCCCACTTTTTTATTGATATGACGAGTCTTGAAAATGCGTGGAAAATACTCGTTTGTTACGCATATAGAGGGGTATGTCTTGCCGTCTTTCAGCAGGACATTGTATCTTGGATTATACTTTTTGATCAGGCTGTTTTCGAGCAAAAGTGCGTCTTCTTCTGTGTTTACGACCGTATAAGATATGTCGTGAATCTTAGAAACAAGTACCTTTGTCTTGTATCTGTCTACCTCTTTATGGAAGTAGGAAGATACTCTTCTCTTCAGATTTTTCGCCTTTCCCACATATATAATCGTATGATTTTCGTCGTAATATTGGTAGCTTCCTGGCTTCTCCGGCATACTTAAAACGATGTTTTTAAGCCTAGCCAAGCGCTCCTCATTCTCTTGTTTCGTCATATTTTTATTTGTTTTTAAAGGGAAAACGAGCGTTACTGTTTCACGTGAAACGGCAACGCTCTAGTGTCTTTTACTGCTTCCTTGCTGCATTCTCGCAGTATTTCTTGCAGTATTTTTGCTGCTTATAACTGCAATAATGTAGTTACTTCAACGTCTGGATCAAAGGAGTTTCTGCCTTCGAAATTCTCGTTTACGAGTTCGATGATGAAGTTGGCATATACCTTTTTCGGATGGAATTTCTTTACCAGGTCGCATGCTGCTTTCATGGTTCCACCGGTGGCAAGGAGGTCGTCGTGGAGGAGTACGATGTCGTTCTCATTGATGGCATCTTCGTGGATTTCGATGGTATCGATGCCATATTCCTTAGCATAACTTTCCTGTACGGTTTTGCATGGAAGTTTGCCTGGTTTGCGGCATAAAACTACGCCGGCTCCGAGACGAATAGCAAGGGCAGAAGACATTACGAAACCGCGTGATTCGATGCCTACAATCTTGGTGATTCCTTTATCTTTGTAGAGTTCGTACATCTCATCGCTGATCTCTTTTAAAGATGCAGGATTCTTGAAAAGGGTTGAAACATCGCGGAAGTTCACACCCTTGATTGGCCAATCTGGAATGCAACGCAGATTGTCTAATAATAGCTGATTGTTCATTACTTTTTATGCTTTAAATTGATACTTATTTTGTTCTTTTTTCTTGTTCCTTTTTATGGGATTTTTGCCTGTTTATTTTTGCGTTTTGCTTGATTTTATCTGCTTTTGTTTCACGAATTGCTGAAGTTTTACTTTAACCGCAAAACACTTGATGCAACCTTCCTTAATCGGTTGAGCATCAAATGTTTTGTTGATAGCTTGTTTCACGTGAAACATTGAGAATTCCCTTGTTTTTCGCTGTGAAACGGCTTATCTTCCGAGTAATACAAGCATCACGTTGATATCGCTTGGTGATACGCCCGGAATTCGGCTTGCCTGTGCCAAGGTTTCCGGGTCGATGCGCTCGAGTTTCTGGCGTCCTTCTGTGGAGATTTCGTGGAGCTCGGAATAGTTGAAACGGCCCTTGATTTTGATGTCCTCCAAACGGTGCATCTTGTCGGCGATGAGACGTTCTCGTTCGATGTAACCTTTGTACTTCATCTTGATTTCTGCAGCTTCCGCTATCTCTTCCTTTCGGTTGGCTGGTGCATCCAGCGCAGCCTTCAAGTCCGGAATAATCTCCGAAAGATTCGTGAGGTTCAGATGCGGACGAGCGATGAGGTCGATGAGCTTGCAGCCGGCGCGAAGTGGAGTAGTGCCGAGCGCCTCCAGTTTTGGATTTATCTCATCCTTCTTGATAGGATAGTTGGCGCAGAATTCGATGATTCTTCCGATGGCTTCTTTTTTCTCAATCCACCAGTCGTAACGGTCGCGCTTGGCAATTCCGAGTTCGTATGCTTTTTCGGTGAGTCGGGCATCGGCATCGTCCTGACGGAGCAGAATGCGGTATTCGGCTCTGGAGGTAAACATACGGTATGGTTCGTCAACTCCCTTTGTGGTGAGATCATCGATGAGTACGCCGATATAACTTTCATCGCGGTTCATCTCGAATGTTTTGTCGCTGACACAATGCAAGGCTGCGTTGATTCCGGTCACGGTTCCCTGTCCTCCTGCTTCCTCATAACCGGTGGTTCCGTTCACCTGTCCGGCAAAGAAGAGACCTTTGATGATTTTCGACTCCAGTGAATGTTTGAGTTGGGTAGGGTCGAAGTAATCGTATTCGATGGCGTATCCCGGTCTGTAAATCTTGGCATCTCTCAAGGCAGGAATCTCGTGAAGTGCATTCAGCTGGATATCCATCGGCATGCTCGATGAAAAACCGTTCAGATACATCTCGTTCGTATCTTCGCCTTCCGGTTCCAGGAAGAGAGGATGCTGATCCTTGTCGGGGAAGGTGACGAGCTTGGTTTCGATGCTCGGACAGTAACGTGGACCGGTACTCTGAATCTGGCCATTATATAAAGGTGAGTCAGCGAGACCGCTTTTTAAAGTTTCGTGTACCTTCTTGTTGGTGTAGCAAGTCCAGCAAGGCAATTGTTTCAGAACCCGATGTTCTCCCATGTAAGAGAACTGGTGGAAATCGCTGTCGCCCGGCTGTTCTTCCATATCTTCGAAATGAACACTTCGCTTGTCGATTCTGACCGGAGTACCGGTTTTCATTCTGGCAGTAGTGATGCCCCATCGGGTGATGCTCTCCGTAAAGTTGTGTACGGCAGGTTCGGCGCATCTTCCGCCTTCTACCATCTTTCTTCCTACATGCATCAGGCCGTTCAGGAATGTTCCTGCGGTGATGATGATGCTCTTGGCGTAGAACTCGGCTCCCCAGATGGTTTTTACGCCGATGGCTTCTCCGTTAGCTACGAGCAGTTCGTCAGCCTGGTCTTGCCAGATGTCGAGGTTGTCGGTATGGTCGAGGATGGTTCTCCATTCCCAGATAAACTTTCCTCTGTCGCATTGGGCACGGGGGCTCCATACGGCAGGACCCTTTCCGATGTTGAGCATTCGGAACTGGATGGCGGTTTTATCCGTTACGATACCCATCTGTCCGCCCAAAGCATCGATTTCGCGCACAATCTGTCCCTTGGCAATACCTCCGATGGCGGGGTTGCAACTCATCTGACCAATCTTGTTCATATCCATCGTTATCAAACAGGTTTTGGCACCCATGTTTGCAGAGGCTGCTGCAGCCTCGCATCCGGCATGTCCTCCACCGATAACGAGCACGTCATAATTGAATTTCATACTTCGTTTAATCTATATTTTTTCTAATTTTCGGCAAAAGTAAGAAATAAAATCGAAATTTTAGCAAAAATACTTTGATAAATCATTAAAATATAGTAATTTTGCAGCAGACTTGCGAAAATATACCTAGAAATGAGGATTGCAGAATGCCCAAAAATAGGTATTGCAGGGACGAAAAGTGTGGAATATAAATTAGTTTCAAACAGTTAAATAATTAAATTTCAATCATTTATGTGGTTAATCAATTCATCTATTGGTAGAAAGGTAGTGATGTCAGTAACTGGTATCGCTCTTATTCTATTCTTGACATTCCACGGTTGCATGAATGTTGTTGCTCTCTTCTCAGGAGATGCTTACAACATGATTTGCGAATTGTTGGGTGCTAACTGGTACGCCGTAGTTGCAACTTTGGGTTTGGCAGCTTTGGCAGTTTGTCACATCGTTTACGCTTTCATCCTGACAGCACAGAACCGTCGTGCTCGCGGTAACCAGCGTTACGAGGTAACAGCAAAGCCAGAGAAAGTAGAGTGGGCTAGCCAGAACATGTTGGTGCTCGGTATCATCATCGTTCTCGGTTTGTTGCTACACCTCTTCAATTTCTGGTACAACATGATGTTTGCTGAACTCTTGGGTACAAGCTTCGGCCACTGCCCATCAGATGGCTTCGCATTCATTCAGGACACCTTCGCTAACCCAGTATTCGTAGTTCTCTACATCATCTGGTTGGTAGCTCTTTGGTTCCACCTCACTCACGGTTTCTGGAGTGCTATTCAGACTCTCGGTTGGAGCGGTAAGACTTGGTTCTGCCGTTGGAAGATGATTGGTATGATTTACTCTACCATCCTGCTTCTCCTCTTCATCGTAGTTGTATTGGCATTCGCTTTCGGTTGCGCTCCATCTTTGTGCTGCGCATAATTCGTGTAATCATTTAAGTATTAAAAAAGATTATGGCAAAAACATTAAATTCTAGAATACCTGAAGGACCAGTTGCTGAGAAGTGGACCAACTATAAGGCTCACCAGCGTTTGGTTAACCCAAAGAATAAGTTAAAGCTCGACGTTATCGTTGTAGGTACAGGTTTGGCAGGTGCTTCTGCTGCTGCTTCTCTCGGCGAGATGGGCTTCAATATCTTGAACTTCTGCATCCAGGACTCTCCACGTCGTGCTCACTCTATTGCAGCACAGGGTGGTATCAATGCAGCTAAGAATTATCAGAATGATGGTGACTCTGTTTACCGTCTGTTCTACGATACAGTAAAGGGTGGTGACTACCGTGCTCGTGAGGCTAACGTTTACCGTTTGGCTGAGGTGAGCAACGACATCATCGACCAGTGCGTAGCTCAGGGCGTTCCTTTCGCTCGTGAATACGGTGGTATGCTTGCTAACCGTTCTTTCGGTGGGGCTCAGGTATCTCGTACATTCTATGCTAAGGGTCAGACTGGTCAGCAGCTCCTCCTCGGTGCTTACTCTTCTTTGAGCCGCATGGTTGAGACTGGTAAGGTAAAGCTCTTCACCCGTTACGAGATGGAGGATGTAGTTATCGTTGACGGTCATGCTCGTGGTATCATCGCTAAGAATTTGATTACAGGTAAGTTGGAGCGTTTCTCTGCCAACGCCGTAGTTATCGCTACCGGTGGTTATGGTAACGCTTACTTCCTCTCTACAAACGCTATGGGTTGTAACTGTACAGCAGCTATCCAGTGCTACCGCAAGGGTGCTGACTTCGCTAACCCATCTTACGTTCAGATTCACCCTACATGTATCCCAGTTCACGGTACAAACCAGAGTAAGTTGACTTTGATGTCAGAGTCACTCCGTAACGATGGACGTATCTGGGTTCCTAAGAAGATTGAGGATGCTAAGGCATTGCAGGCTGGTACAAAGAAGGGTTCTGATATTCCTGAGGAAGACCGCGACTACTACTTGGAGCGCCGTTACCCAGCATTCGGTAACCTGGTTCCTCGTGACGTGGCTTCTCGTGCTGCTAAGGAGCGTTGCGACAAGGGCTTCGGTGTCAACAACACTGGTCTTGCCGTATTCCTCGACTTCTCAGAGTCTATCAACCGTCTCGGTATCGACGTTATCCTGCAGCGTTATGGCAACCTCTTCGATATGTATGAGGAGATTACTGACGTTAACCCAGGTGAGTTGGCTAACGAGATTAACGGCGTGAAGTACTACAACCCAATGATGATCTTCCCTGCTATCCACTATACAATGGGTGGTATCTGGGTAGACTACGAGTTGATGACCACTATCCCTGGTCTCTTCGCTATTGGTGAGTGTAACTTCTCTGACCACGGTGCTAACCGTCTTGGTGCATCTGCTTTGATGCAGGGTTTGGCTGACGGTTACTTCGTATTGCCATACACTATCCAGAACTACTTGGCCGATCAGGCATTGTGGCCAAAGCTCTCTACCGATCTCCCAGAGTTCGCAGAGGCAGAGGCAGGTGTTCAGAAGGAAATCGACCGCCTGATGGGTATCCAGGGCAAGCGCTCTGTAGATTCTATCCACAAGGAGTTGGGTCACATCCTTTGGGAGCACGTAGGTATGGGTCGTACCAAGGAAGGTCTTGAGGAAGGCTTGAAGAAGATGAAGGCTCTCCGCGAGGAATTCAACAAGAACCTCTTCATCCCTGGCAAGAAGGAAGGCTTGAACGTAGAGTTGGATAAGGCTATCCACTTGCGTGACTTCATCTTGATGGGCGAGTTGATCGCTTACGATGCATTGCACCGCAACGAGAGCTGTGGTGGTCACTTCCGTGAGGAGTACCAGACAGAGGAAGGCGAGGCTAAGCGTGATGATGAGAACTTCTTCTACGTAGGTTGCTGGGAGTATCAGGGCAACGATACAACTGCTCCAGTGCTCAACAAGGAACCTCTCGAGTATGAGGCAATTAAGGTACAGACAAGAAATTACAAGAATTAAAAAGCGAACAAGACAATGGCAAGAAATATAAGTTTCACAGTTAAGTATTGGAAGCAGGACGGCCCTACAGCACAGGGTCACTTCGATACACACGAGATGAAGAACATCCCAGATGATACCTCATTCCTCGAGATGCTCGACATCTTGAACGAGGAGCTCATCGAGTCAGGTCAGGAGCCTTTCGTCTTCGACCACGACTGCCGCGAGGGTATCTGCGGTATGTGCTCTCTCTATATTAATGGTACACCTCACGGTAAGACTGAGCGTGGTGCTACAACATGTCAGCTCTACATGCGTCGTTTCAACGATGGTGACGTAATCACCGTTGAGCCTTGGCGTTCTGCTGGTTTCCCTATCATCAAGGACTGTATGGTAGACCGTTCAGCATTCGACAAGATTATCCAGGCAGGTGGTTACACCAGCATCCGTACAGGTCAGGCTCAGGATGCCAACGCTATCCTGATTCCTAAGGAGAATGCAGACGAGGCAATGGATTGCGCTACATGTATCGGTTGCGGTGCTTGTGTTGCTGCATGTAAGAATGGTTCTGCTATGCTCTTCGTCAGCTCAAAGGTTAGCCAGCTGGCACTTCTCCCACAGGGTCGTGTAGAGGCTGCTGCCCGTGCTAAGAAGATGATTGCACGCATGGATGAGCTCGGATTCGGTAACTGTACAAACACTCGTGCTTGCGAGGCTGTTTGTCCTAAGAACGAGTCTATCGCTAACATCGCCCGCTTGAACCGTGAGTTCTTGAAGGCTAAGTTGGCTGACTAATCCATTGTTTCTTTTGAGACACCGGAATTTTCTCTCTGCATCTTTACGGATGCGAGAGAATTTTCCCAACAACTCTTCACTCTTCACCTTTTGCGTGTAAGTAGTTGAAGGATAGGAAGTTGGGCGGGTGAAGAGTGTTTTCTTACTCTTCACTCGCCCTTCACCTTTTTAGGCTGTTGGCAGCTAAGCGGCTCTGCGTTTATACCTTTCCCAAAATCGTAAAAGGTGAAGAGTGGTGAAGAGTGGGTGAAGAGTGCCGAAAATCTCTTCACCTATGTAATGTATTGTGTTTCAGTTCTTTATGCTGGAAAGGTGAAGAGTGAAGAGCTGATTGCGATATTCCTGCCAACCGTGCTTCTCTTGAAATAAGAGAAAGGATGTTTGGCAAACTGTTATACAGGAACAGCCGACTAGCCTCTGTTGCGCTAGTCGGCTGTTTGCCTTTTGCCAGCTTTCTGTTTGCCTTCTTCCAGTATGCTGTTTTGCGTCTAACAGCCTTCTGTTCTTCCTAGGCAGTTGTTCTATCTCCGATAGTTATGTTTTTATTTACGCCTGTTTTGGTCATCATATTGCCTTGTAAAGGGTAGATTATTGCCGAGAGCATCCTGTTTTTGGTGCATCCCGACATAAATTATCAGATATTCTGAGAAATATTTTGTAATCTCATCAGAATATCGTAAATTTGCGGTTATAAAGAATAAGTAGTGTAATGACGAATCATTCAACAGAAATCATGAACCAAGCAACGTTCGATTTTATCCGCCAGCATCAGGACGATGATGTTCGCCAGTTGGCTTTCCTCGGCAGCAAGTATCCCGAGGTAGATATGCCTTTCGCTCTCGACCAGATTCGCGGGCGAAAGATGGCTCGTGTGAAACTGCCCCGTTGGGCAAGCATCGATGGCATTATCTATCCCCCTCATATTTCGATGGAGCAATGTTCGTCAGAGCAAACGGCACTTTATAAGGCTGAACTCGCTGCCCGACTGCTCGGTTTGTCTCCTTCATCATCCGAAAACGGAGAAGAAAAGGAGAAGGAGAGCGAAAACGCCTCAAATCTTCATCTTTCTGAAATTTGCGAATTTGCAGGCAAAGGGGCAGTTGATTCAGAATTCGCCAAAAATGAAGCTACTTGCAAAAAGCAACAGATATTAACAGAACCAGGCGAGGATGTTAACGAAACAAAAGAAGATGTCTGCGAATCTGATTTTTCTGAAGAAATTGAGTTTGTTGACTTGACTGGTGGCTTCGGAGTAGACTTCTCTTACATCGCTTCCCGATTGGGCGTGAAGTCGATGTATGTGGAGCGTCAGTCTCATCTCAGTGAAGCAGCGAAGGAAAACTTTGGGCGGTTGGGTTTGAAGAATGCCATCGTGAAGAATGGAGACGGAATAGAGGTGCTGCATTCTTTTGCTTCAAAGAAAGAGGCTGCTGCATCAGATTCTTTAGGCATAACTGAAGGTCAGTCTCGGTCATTACTTAAGACCAAGCTTGGTCTTAAGCTAATCTTCATCGATCCTGCCCGTAGAGACGATGCGGGCAACAAGGTAGTATCCTTGAAAGATTGTACGCCCGATGTAACCCTTTTGCAGGAAGAAATGCTTTCGAAGGCAGATTACGTCATTATCAAACTCTCTCCGATGCTCGATTGGCACCGTGCGGTAAGCGAATTAAACTGCGTAAAAGAGGTTCATATCATCTCCGTGAATAATGAGTGCAAGGAACTCCTTTTAGTGCTCTCAGCGCAAAATATGGGCAAAATGGAGGCTTCATCGGCAGATGGAGAAGTAAAACATGCCGGGAATCTCCGTATTTATTGTGTCAATGATGCCCAGTCCTTCGTCTGCGATGAATTGGATATGGAGTCTTCTTCGGTGAAGATAGCCCCATCCACCCTTGAAGAGATGCAGTATCTTTACGAGCCGAATGCCTCTCTGATGAAAGCCGGCTGTTTCAGCATTCTTTCCAAGCGGTATGGAGCCAAAATGCTTTCCAAGAACAGCCATCTCTTCGTGAGTCGTGATCTTATCGCCGCCTTCCCAGGCAGGAGTTTCCGCATCATCGCCATCTCTTCTTTCAATAAGAAGGAGTTGAAGCGTCATCTGTCAGGAATCACCAAGGCAAACATCGCCACCCGCAACTTCCCCCTTTCCGTGGCAGAATTGCGCAAGCGATTGAAGTTGAAGGATGGTGGTGAAACTTATATTTTTGCCACCACACTGAGCGACGAAAGCCATGTGCTGGTTATAGCGAAGAAAGCTTAGAATTAGGTATAGTATTGGGTCTTTATGATGTTTTTACTCAAGTTTCGCATGTTAGCTCCACACACTCTACTTGAAAGGGCAGAAGCTCCTAGCCCAGGGAGGGCACTGAAAAAGTTCCAAGTGGGAGAAATGCCACTTGGAACTTGACGTATTATTTTCTTTTTCCCTTGAAGAACTTCTCGAAGAAGTCCATTTGCTTTTGATTTTGAACAGGACCCAAATGCAGTCCTTCCTTCATAATCATCACCGTTGGTTTACCTTCCTGGTAGGTAGTCCAGAAAGGAAGGCTATTCCCATTTGGATTGCCGGTCTTGGTAAAGTTAATCCAGTAGCGTGACATGATTTGTTCCATGTGCTGCTCCGTCTCGGTCATCTTTCCAGAGCCAAACTTATAGCCATAGATGAATGGCATCTCTGCCACATGGCTGGCTCCTCCCTTGCGGCTTTTCACGATGGTGTTCTCTGAGTCTTGGTCAAAGTAATACATATACACCTTGCCCTTGCCGGTCTTGCTCTGCAGGTTAGCCCAGGCATACGTTCCCCATGCAAAGGAGCCATCACGGAAAATGTCGGATTGGGCGAAGTAGGTTTCTTCCTCTGTCTTGGCAGGATAGAGACTGAGAACCTGGTCTGCCCAACTTCCATATATCTCATGGATTCTTTTCTCATAGTCACTTACACTGACAGGGCGGCTAAACATACTTCCTTCGTCACTGTTGGTTCCTATGATGACATTTACATCATTGTAGTTTCCCTTTTCATAGAGCTTATACTGGTCATCGGTGATGCTGTAGCCATCCACATTAGGCCAGAAGGATTCCATGGCGGTATTCTTCACGATGTCCATGAAAGGAACTTTTCTGAGTTGCTTAATGTTCTTTACTTTAAGTTTCTTTTGAAGTGCCAGTCCGCTTGCCTCTGCTGCTTTAGTTGTGAGCATGGCTGTGTTACCATTTCTGCTTTCACCCACAGGCCAGAAGGAGCTACCGCTTTCGCTGATGGCACCACGGAATAGTCCCTTTGCAAGGGGAGAGGCGCATAGTATACTTACCGAGATACCACCGGCAGATTCTCCTGCAATGGTAATCTTGTCTGGGTCTCCACCGAAGGCAGCGATATTGTCGTGAATCCATTTTAAGGCCATCACTTGATCAAGGATGCCATAGTTGCCAGATATGTTCTTGCCTGATTCCTTACTCAGCTCTGGATGTGCCATGAATCCCAAGGCTCCCAAGCGGTATTCTATGCTGCAATAGATGATGCCTTCCTTGACAAAGCTTTCCTGAGTTCCACTGTAGGAGCCAGTAAGAAAGGCTCCTCCATGAATCATCACAAATACAGGGAGTTTGTCATTCTTACTCTTGGCTGGCGTTTCCACACTGAGGTATAGGCAGTCCTCGCTCATGCCCAGCTCTCCACCATTTTGGTTAGGGTCGATGGGCTGTGGTGGACGGTCTCCCCATTTATCTGCTTTGAATACTCCCTTCCAAGGCTTCTTGCTCACTGGGGCTTTCCATCTGAGGTTGCCCACTGGTGCTTCTGCGTATGGGATTCCCTTGTATAGGGCGAATCCTTCATGTTCCACACCTTCAATTTCCCCTTGCTCCACTGTTGTTCTTAGCAGTTGGGCGTTAGCTGCCGATAGGCAAAAGAGTGTCAGGGCAGCTGTCAGTAGATGTCTTTTCAATTTCATTTCAGGTTATTCCATTAATTCCGCAACACTATTATTAATTAAACGTTTTAAGAACCTGAGCAACAGAAAGTTACTCCGGATTTTGCCATGTCAGAATTTTCACTTATCTTAGTGTTGCGAAAAGAAAACAAGCAAAACTCTGATATGACATGGCAAAGATACAAATTAAATCTGAGAAACTCACTCCTTTTGGAGGAATATTTTCGGGTCATGGAGCAATTTGACTCCACATAGTCTTCTGTAATTGACTCAACCCTCAGAATTTCACTACTCATTTGATGAACCATCTCTCGCTTCATCCGACACTTCGCACTTCTCGCCAGTGTTAGAGAGAATAGCTGATCGAGCTTTTTTTTATTGTGATTCCTTGGAGAATGTTAGTTTTCCGCCAGCGCTTAAAACTATCGGTAAAGATATTCCGCCAAAACCACCACTAAATGGGTGATATAGGCTAGTTTGGGAGCTGTAATTAAAAATTAACCCCTAAAAAACTGCAAAAAAAGTAGCAATATTTGGTAATTTGCCAAAATATTGCTACTTTTGCATTTATAATATTGCAAACTAGTTTGAAAATCATGTCATTAATAGAAATTAAAAGGGTCGAAAGCAAGAAGGATTTGAAGACGTTCATCGACTTCCACTACGACCTCTATGAAGGCAACGAATATGATGTGCCTAATCTTTTCAGCGACGACATGAATACTCTGAGCAAGGACAAGAACGCTGCGTTCGAGTTCTGTGAGGCAGAGTATTTTCTTGCCTATAAGGATGGCAAGCTGGCAGGTCGCGTCGCTGCCATTATCAATCATAAGGCAAACAATAAATGGGGCAGGAAGTCGGTCCGTTTCGGCTGGATTGATTTCATTGACGACCGCGAGGTTTCCAAGGCTCTTCTCAATGCTGTAGAGAAATACGGTAAGGAGAAGGGAATGGAAGATATTGTAGGTCCGCTGGGTTTTACCGATATGGATCCAGAAGGCATGCTTACCTGGGGCTTTGACCAGCTAGGCACCATGCCTACCATTTATAATTATTCATATTATCCGGAGCACATTGAGGCTCTGGAGGGTTTTACCGTAGATAATAAGTATGTAGAGTATAAACTGATGGTGCCAGATACCATCCCGGAGAAATATTCCAAGATAGCGGCGATGATAGAGAAAAGATACAATCTCCATGTCCGCAAACTTACCCGTAAGGATATTTATCAGGGCGGATACGGACAGAAGATTTTCGACCTCATCAATGATACATACAAGCATCTCTATGGTTATTCCGAACTTTCACAGAAGCAGATAGACCAGTACATCAAGATGTATCTGTCTTTGCTCGACCTGAACTTTGTAACAGCCATAGAAGACTGGACTACCGAGGATCATAAGATGATAGGTATCGGTATTACGATGCCTTCCCTTTCCAGAGCCCTGCAGAAGTGTCATAGGGGCAGGCTGCTTCCTTTTGGCTGGTGGCATCTGCTGCGCGCCATCAAGTTCCATAAAACCAAGATTGTCGACCTTCTGCTCATCGGTATCCAGCCGGAATACCGTGCAAAGGGTGCCAATGCGCTGCTCTTTGCCGACCTGATTCCTATCTATCAGAAGTATGGAATCGAGTGGGGAGAAACGCAGGTAGAAATGGAAGAAAATGCTGCCGTGCAGGGACAATGGGGCGTCTTGGATCCAATCCTTCACAAGCGCCGCAACTGCTATATTAAGAGTATCAAGTAAATAGTAATTGTTGTGTTGGCAATTATCTGATAAACAGAATATTGCAACATCATTTGCTATGTTATAAGAAAATAAATAAGAATAACTAAGGAGGAAATCATGTCTGAAGATAAAAACTTAGGTAACAGCGAATTGAATGCCGCTGATGAGCTTACCAATGCCCCTCAGGAGCAGCAGCCGGTAGAGTATACCGATGATAACATCCGCCACTTGAGCGATATGGAGCATGTACGCACCCGTCCGGGTATGTACATCGGCCGTCTGGGAGATGGAAATCTGCCGGAAGATGGTATTTATGTGCTCTTGAAGGAGGTGGTAGACAACTCTATCGATGAATTCAAGATGGGCGCAGGTGCCCGTCTGGAAATCGATATCGAGGACAATCTGCGTGTCAGCGTGCGCGACTATGGCCGTGGTATTCCTCAGGGCAAGCTTGTTGAGGCTGTAAGTGTGCTGAATACCGGCGGTAAGTACGACAGCAAGGCGTTCAAGAAGAGCGTCGGTCTGAACGGTGTGGGTGTGAAGGCGGTCAATGCCCTCAGTTCCCACTTCGAGGTAAAGTCGTACCGCGACGGCAAGGTGCGCCATCTGAAGTTCGAGAAAGGTATTCTGAAGAGCGACACGACGGAAGATACTGAGGACGAGAACGGTACCTTTATCTTCTTCGAGCCGGATAATACACTCTTCAAGAACTATTCCTTCCACGATGATTTCGTGGAAACAATGCTCCGCAACTATACTTATCTGAACACCGGACTCACCATCATGCACAATGGCCGCCGTATCTTGAGCCGCCATGGTCTGCAGGATTTGCTGAGCGATAATATGACCAATGAAGGCCTCTACGACATCGTCCACATGAAGGGCGAGGACATCGAGATTGCCTTCACCCATACCAACCAGTATGGCGAGGAGTATTATTCCTTCGTCAACGGTCAGCACACCACCCAGGGAGGTACGCATCAGAGTGCCTTCAAGGAGCATATTGCCAAGACTATCAAGGAGTTCTACGGCAAGTATGAGTATGCTGACATCCGAAACGGACTGGTGGCTGCCATTGCCATCAACGTAGAAGAACCGGTCTTCGAGAGTCAGACTAAGATTAAGCTCGGAAGTACTACGATGACGCCGAATGGTGGCGAAACCATCAATAAGTATGTAGGCGATTTCCTGAAGAAGGAAGTAGACAACTATCTCCATATCCACAAGGATGTGGCTGAGATTCTGGAGAATAAGATCAAGGAGAGCGAACGCGAGCGCAAGGCGATGGCGGGCGTTACCAAACTCGCCCGTGAGCGTGCCAAGAAGGCGAACCTCCACAACCGCAAGCTCCGCGACTGCCGCATCCATTTCAGCGACGCCAAGAACGAGCGCAAGGAGGAGAGTTCCATCTTCATCACCGAGGGCGATTCTGCCAGCGGAAGCATCACCAAGAGCCGCGATGTGAACACCCAGGCGGTGTTCTCTCTGCGTGGTAAACCGCTCAACAGCTTCGGTCTTACCAAGAAGGTGGTTTATGAGAACGAGGAGTTCAATCTGCTTCAGGCGGCTCTCGATATAGAGGATGGCTTGGATTCTTTGCGTTACAACAAGGTGATTGTGGCAACTGATGCGGATGTCGACGGAATGCACATCCGACTGCTCATCATTACCTTCTTCCTACAGTTCTTCCCAGATCTCATCAAGAAGGGTCATGTCTACGTGCTTCAGACCCCATTGTTCCGAGTGCGCAACAAGCGAACCAAGATCAAGAACAAGCAGGCGGTGGCTGATGCCGATGCAAAACTGGGAAGCAAGGAGAAAAAGAGCGATTTCATCACGCATTACTGTTACAGCGATGAGGAGCGCCAGCAGGCGATTCGCGATTTGGGCCCTGACCCTGAAATCACCCGATTCAAAGGATTGGGAGAGATTTCGCCTGATGAATTCGCCCATTTCATCGGTCCCGACATGCGGTTGGAGCAGGTTACGCTGCATAAAACCGATCAGGTGCAGAAGCTGCTGGAATATTATATGGGTAAGAACACGATGGAGCGCCAGAATTTCATCATCGAAAATCTGGTGATAGAAGAGGATATTCCGGAGGAAGACTCAGCACCGTTGGATTAAATGAAGTGAAGAGTGAAGAACGAAGTTTAAAAAAATGAAGAAATATCTATTTATTGCGCTCATGGCATTCCTGGCAGTAACTTCTGCCAGTGCCCAGTTGCGTATCAAGATGGGCAAGAACAGCCCGATAGAGAAGTTGGGAAGGGCTGAAATCGCCATTACCAACCTTTATGTGGATAGTGTGGATGAGAACAAACTCGTAGAGGACGCCATCCGAGGCATGCTCGAAAAGCTCGACCCTCATTCTTCTTACGCTACAGCCAAGGAAACCAAGGCGATGAACGAGCCGCTGAACGGTAGTTTTGATGGCATTGGCGTGCAGTTTAACATGGTAGATGATACGCTGCTTGTTATCCAGCCGGTTACGAACGGGCCTTCCGAGAAGGTGGGAATCATTGCCGGCGACCGCATTGTGGCTGTAAACGATACTGCCATTTCGGCCGTCAAGATGAGCAAGGAGGAAATCATGAAGCGCCTTCGTGGTCCTAAGGGAACAACGGTGAACCTTACCATCGTGCGCCGTGGCATCAAGGATAAACTCATCTTCAAGGTAAAGCGCGATAAAATTCCGGTAACTACGATGGATGCGGCTTATATGATTCGTCCGGGCATCGGATACATCCGATTGGGAAGCTTCGGTCTTACCAGTCATAAAGAGGTAACAATAGCGATGGATTCGCTGAAAAAGAAGGGAATGAAGGACCTTATCTTCGACCTTGAGGATAATGGTGGAGGCTATCTTCAGGCTGCGGCTCAGATAGCCAACGAGTTCCTGCAGAAGGGCGATCTCATCGTTTATACCAGCGGTCGTGCAGCGCCTCGTCAGGAATATAAGGCGCAGGCTAACGGCAGATGGCGCAAGGGCAAGGTGGTGGTGCTCACCAACGAGTTTACCGCTTCTGCCGCCGAGATTGTTTCCGGAGCCATCCAGGATCAGGACCGTGGCGTAGTGGTTGGTCGCAGAACCTTCGGCAAGGGATTGGTGCAGCGTCCGCTGACCTTCGATGATGGTAGCGAGATTCGTCTCACCATCGCCCATTACTATACGCCTAGCGGCAGATGCATCCAGAAGCCTTATAAGAAAGGTGACAGATTGGATTATGCGATGGATCTGGACAAGCGTTACAAGCATGGCGAGTTCACCAATCAGGACAGCATCCATCTTTCAGACAGTCTGAAGTATTATACCTTGCGCAAGCATCGTGTGGTTTATGGTGGTGGTGGAATCATGCCAGATTATTTCGTTCCGCTGGATACAACCAAGTATACCAAGATGCACCGTCAGTTGGCAGCCAAGAGTATCGTCATCAACCACAGTCTGAAGTTCATCGATGCGCATCGCAAGGAACTCAAGAGCCAGTATAAGGATTTCGATAAGTTCCTCGCCACCTACGAGGTTCCTTCTTCGCTGATAGATGGCATTATCGCCGAGGGCAAGAAGGAGAAGATAGAGCCAAAGGATGAGGCTGAATTAACTCAGACGAAGAAATACCTCGCCCTGCAGCTGAAAGCCCTTGTAGCGCGAGATATCTGGGATATGAGCCAATACTTCCAGGTTTGGAACGAGACAAACGAGATAGTTCAGCGCGCCGTGCAGCTGCTGACTACAGGGAAGTAACTATAGAAAAAACGGCTGTTTACTGTTAACCCGTCACCCGCCTAGCGGTAAGCTTTAAGCAATACGCCCTGAAAGGGCAGAAGCTCCTAGCCCAGGGTAACACCCTGGGTTAAACATACAACCAACAAAACGCCCTGTAAGGGCAAAAGCTTCGTATTTGAAAGCTTTTGCCCTTACAGGGCGACTTTGTTATATCCCCATTATACCCAGGGTGTTACCCTGGGCTAGGAGCTTCTGCCCTTTCAGGGCGTGCTGTTCAATATTTGCTTCTGTTAGAATTCATAAATCCTTTTTCAGAAGTCATTTACTTCTTCTCATGCATGCGATCCCATTTCAGATAGATTCCGGCAAGGATGGTGCCGGAAATGCTGTGCCAGGCGCAGCTGATGGCGCAAGGCAATACGGCGAGAGGCTGGGCTGCGAAGAAGTTGCCGGCCAGTACCGTAGCAAGACCGGCGTTCTGCATTCCTACCTCAATACTGATGGTACGCTTCTTGGCAGTATTGAATCCCGCACATTTGCCGGCAAGCCAACCGAGAAGATAGCCCAGCGTATTGTGGCAGAAAACCACGGCGAAAGTCCAGAGGAAGAGCGATAAGCCGCGAGCTACGAGGTCATCATGAACCGTAGAAATCACGCCGCCTACGATGATTGCCAGACACGTAACGCTGATGCCCGGCATCAGACTCTGGATGGTAGGGAAGCAGTCTTTCTTGCCGTAAATATAGTTGAGGGCGCAGCCGATGGCCACAGGAATAATCGTTACGATGAGGATGTTGATGAACATTCCCACAGCATCTACATGGATAATCTCGCCTGCCGTAATCTTCATCAGCAGCGGAGTCATCACCGGTGCAAGAATGGTAGAGGCGCAGGTCATTCCTACGGAGAAAGCTACGTCGCCATGACACAGATAACTCATAATGTTGCTCGAAACGCCGCCCGGACAGCAACCTACCAGCAGGATTCCGAGTGCCAGGGCTGGGTCAAGATGCCACACATGAACCAGGGTGTAAGCCACGCCAGGCATGATGATAAACTGGGCACAGGCTCCGATGAAGACATCCAGCGGGCGCTGAGCCAGAATCTTGAAGTCGTTGGTGGTCAAGGTCAGACCCATAGTGAGCATGATGATGCCGAGAATGACGGTTTGAGTAGTTCCGCGCACCCAGTCGAAGGTATGTGGGAAGAAGAATGTGAACACTGCAACACCTATCACGAAGATAGATGTGTAATTGGCCAGCAGCTTGCTGAGCCCTTGAAATAACTTAAGCATAATTCTATTTCTTTTAAAATCCTGATATTTCTCTCTTATTTATTTCTTTCCTCGCTTTCAATATCGAGTGCAAAAGTACGTCTTTTCTTTCGGATAAACAAATTATTCCGCAAGAAAATGATAAATTATAACATTTTTATAGGGTAGCGCTTGCAAATCTGCACGAATCTTTTGGGATTGTGCAAAATCATGGGCAAAATAATTCGGCTTTTCTTCTTTAATTCCGCAACAAATGTGTAACTTTGCACCCATATTATCGATAATAGTCATAGAATGAACGAAGATTTTGATATAAGACAAGAAATGGTTTCGCCTGCCGAAAAGGAATTCGAGAAGGCGCTGCGCCCGCTGAAGTTTTCTGATTTCAGCGGACAGAATGGCGTGGTGGAAAATCTCGAGGTCTTTGTTGAGGCTGCCAAATATCGTGGCGAACCGCTCGACCATACGCTCCTCCACGGTCCGCCGGGATTGGGTAAGACCACGCTGAGCAACATCATCGCCAATGAACTGGGCGTAGGATTCAAGATTACATCGGGTCCTGTGCTTGATAAGCCGGGCGACCTGGCGGGAATCCTTACCTCCCTGGAGCCCAACGATGTGCTCTTTATCGATGAAATCCACCGTCTTTCGCCTGTGGTAGAGGAGTATCTCTATTCGGCGATGGAGGATTACCGCATCGACATCATGATAGATAAGGGGCCTTCGGCTCGCAGCATCCAGATAGATTTGAATCCGTTTACCCTCGTGGGAGCAACAACGAGAAGCGGTCTGCTTACAGCTCCTCTCCGTGCCCGTTTCGGAATCAATCTGCATCTCGAATATTACGACCCGGCTACGCTTCAGAAAATTATCAAGCGAAGTGCGATGCTCCTTAAAGTGCCGATAGAGGATGAGGCGGCAGTGGAAATCTCCCGCCGTTCGCGCGGAACCCCTCGTATCGCCAACTCTCTGCTCAGAAGAGTGCGTGATTTTGCCCAGGTAAAGGGCAACGGAACCATCACTTATGATATTGCCCAGATGGCGCTCAAGGCGCTCAACATCGACCAGTATGGCTTGGATGAGATTGACAACAAGATTCTCACCACCATCATCGACAAGTTCCGTGGCGGTCCGGTAGGCGTAAGCACCATTGCCACGGCAATAGGCGAGGATGGCGGCACCGTAGAGGAGGTTTACGAGCCGTTCCTCATCATGGAGGGCTTCATCAAGCGCACGCCGCGAGGAAGAATGGCAACGCCGCTTGCCTACGAGCATCTCGGCAGAAATCCGTATACAAGCAATATTATGCAGGGAGACTTGTTTGAGTGAAGAACGAAGAGTGAAGAAAAACATGAAGATAGGAATATTTACGGGTACATTCGACCCATTTACGATAGGACATCAGAACATTGCCGAGCGTGCCTTGCCGATGTTCGACAAGCTCGTGATTGCAGTGGCGGTGAGCAAGCTGAAGCACGCCAGCGAGGAAATCTCGAAGCGTGTGGAGGATATCAAGGCTGTTTTTCCGAAGGAATGTTCGGAGTTGGTGGATGCGGAGGATGCATCTAAGGGTTATCGCCTGGAGGTGGTTTCTTACGATGATCTCACCATCGATTTGGCGCATCGTATGGGAGCCAGGTTTCTGGTTCGTGGCGTCCGTTCTGCCAAGGATTTCGAGTACGAAAGAGAGCAGGCTGACATCAATAAGCAGTTGGGCGGCGTAGAAACCATCCTGCTGTTTTCTGACCCAGGATACAGCAGCATCAGCTCAACGCTGGTCAGGGAATTGAGGTTCTTCGGAAGAGAAGTAGATGAATTTTTACCAAAAATAAAATAAAAAATAGGAGGAAGAAGCGTATGATAACATACAATGTAGATGGCGTGAAAATGCCAAAGATCAAGAAGCGTGATACGAGTGCCTGGATTCGCAAGGTCGCTGCCTCTCATGGCCGCAAGGTGGGAGAGATTGGTTATATGTTTGTAGATGACGAGAAGATTCTCGAAGTGAACAATGAGTATCTGGGTCATGATTACTATACTGATGTCATCACCTTCGATTACGATGAGGATGATGTGATTAACGGCGACATCGTGATTTCGCTCGATACGGTCCGCACCAATGCCGAGCAGTTTGGCAAGACCTACGATGATGAGCTTCACCGCGTCATCATCCATGGCATCCTGCACCTCTGCGGAATCAACGACAAGGGGCCGGGAGAGCGAGAAATCATGGAGGAGAACGAGAACAAGGCTCTCGCCCTGCTCGAAGGTGCTTCGATATTGAAGAAGTAGAGCCCTTCTCTATAATTTGAGGAAGCTAGGTTTCTTCAATTTCAGGTAGAAGTATAAAAAAAACAGCTGTTAACTGTTAACCTGTTAACATTATAAAGATAGGAGACATAATTATGGCAACAGCAATTAAGGCGATTCCTACATTGGAAGGCAAGGAGGCAGAAGTCTTTCTTCGCCATGCAGAAGAAGCCGAGCGCAACTTTAAGGGATTCCAAAACATCGAGAAGCACCCTTATTGTGTAATGGCTCATAGTATCTTGGAGAAAGCAGGAATGAGATAAGAAAGGAGGCTACAATGTTTCTAAAAAGTTTAATGATAAAGGGAGAACCCAGCATGTATTGTTGGATTCTCCCTTTGTCAGTATATTGGCTTATCAACTTTCTAAACTTTTGATTCTCTCCCTACATTCTTTCAGAATCCCAGTTAGCTCCTCCACGGTAGTGGCTCTCAGCATGGCGATTCTCGTCTGGCGGAAATCAGGAATGCCCTTGAAGATAGGGGAGGCGGCTAGGTGGCGACGGGTGTGGAGAATGCCTCGGTACTCGTCGATGCGCTCCACGTTGATGCGCAGCTGCTCCTCCAGGAGGTCAATCTTCTCATCCACGGTTAATGGGGCAGCACCCGTATTATCCAGATAATCACGTATTTCCTTGAAAATCCAAGGGCGACCGAAGGTGGCTCTGCCAATCATCACCGCATCTACGCCGTATCTCTCGAAGGCAAGCTTGGCTTCTTCCGGGGTCGTAATGTCGCCGTTGCCGATGATAGGAATATGGATGCGGGGATTGTTCTTCACCTCTCCTATAAGGCTCCAGTCAGCTTCTCCGGTGTACATTTGGCTACGGGTTCTGCCGTGGATGGTGAGCGCCTGGATTCCGCAATCCTGTAGCTGCTCGGCAAGGTCGGTGATGATGAGGTTTTCGCAATCCCATCCCAGTCGGGTTTTCACGGTTACGGGCACGTTTACCGCCTTCACCACCTCTCTTGTAATATCCAGCATCAATGGGATATTTCGGAGCATTCCGGCTCCGGCACCCTTTCCGGCAACCTTCTTCACCGGGCAACCGAAGTTAATATCAATTACATCCGGCTTCGCCTGTTCTACGATTTTTGCAGCTTCCACCATATCCTCGGTGGTGCGACCATAAATCTGAATGCCTACAGGGCGCTCCTCATCGCTTATTGTAAGCTTGCTGACAGTACTCTTGATGCTTCTCACCAAGGCTTCCGCCGATACGAACTCAGTATAAACCATGGCGGCTCCGAATCGCTTGCAGAGCATGCGAAAGCCAATATCCGTTACGTCTTCCATCGGAGCGAGGAAGAGGGGCTGAGGCCCAAATTCTATATTTCCTATTTTCATGAGTTTCGAGTGAAATCTTCTTATTCCTATGATGTATATCTTCTTTTTTGCGGCTGCAAAGTTACTGCTTTTTTCTGAAAATAAAGAAAATACTACTTCAAAAGATGATACATTCCCCCTGCAAAGGTCTTGATGACTCCCTTCATCTCCAATGTGAAGAGGAGGGAAGTGAGGCGAGAAATGTCGATATTCGTCTTTACGGAGATGAGATTCACTTGCAGGTCGTTGGTCTTGGAGAGGACATCTACGATGAGTTGCTCCTCTGGAGATAATTCCGGGAAGAGGCTGCGCTCGATGCCTTGCTGCTTGGCTCGCATCAGGGTTGTATCATCCTGCCAGCCCATATCCTTCACAAAGTCCTCGGCACTGGTGATGAGCGTGGCGCCGTTGTTGCGTATCAGGTTGTTGCAGCCCTCGCTGTAGTGGTCGCCTATCCTGCCCGGGAAGGTGAAGACGTCTCTGCCGTAGGATTGCGAAATATCGCAGGTGATGAGTCCGCCGCCATGAGCTGCGCTCTCTATCAGAATGCAGGCATCCGACATTCCTGCCACGATTCGGTTGCGGCGCACGAAGTTGATCTTATCCGCATTCGTACGGGTAAGGAATTCGGTGAGCAGTCCGCCCTGTTCTATCATTCTTGCCGCCGTTTCCCGGTGCTGACGGGGGTAGAGGTCATCCAGACCGTGAGCCAGCACGCCTATGGTTTCGTAGCCGCTGGCGAGTGCCTGGCGGTGCGCCACGATATCCACTCCGTAGGCAAGTCCGCTCATGATAAGCACGTTGGGCGAGAGCTGCTTCAGGTCGGTGATGAAGCGGCGGATGAGGTCTTCGCCGTAAGGCGTGCAGTGGCGGGTTCCTACGATGTTGATGACGCGCTGCTGGTTGAGGTTGGCGTTGCCTTTATAGAAGAGGATGAGGGGTGCGTCATCGCAGTCTTTGAGGCGTTGCGGATAGCGGTCGTCGTTCATCGGAATGGGTTCTATTCCGTAGCGTATGTCGTACTCCAGTTCTTCCTCAGCGCGTTTTCGGGCTTCTTCGCAGTTCTGGATAGCGCTCACGAGTTTATCCGAGGCATCGGGGAGGATGTCTCTGAGGTTGTTCTTATGCTCCAGGATGAGCGTGGCGGAGCCTACCTTTCTGTATAGCTCCAGCATTCCTGCCAGGCTGAAGTAATTGAGCCTTGTCAGGAGGATGGTGTTTAGTATTTCCTGTTGGTCTGCCATAATCTTTCTTTGTTATTTGTTAATGGGAGGGGAAGAGCGGGCGATGAGGGGGCGGCTTTATCTCTTGAGGTATTCGTAACCGATGCGACAGCGAAGGCATTCCTTCTTGTCGCAGTATTCCTTCTTCAGCTGTATAAGCGCCTGGCTATCCCCGGCGTTCTCTACCGGCAGCCCGCATTCCTTCCACATCCTTACTATGTGGTTATTCTCAGCCTTCAGTTCCTCCAGAAAATCGAAGGCGCGGTCGCAGTATTTCTCCTCGCCCCGGTGCCTGCCGTAGGCAAAGAGGATGGGAACCACGGTGTTGATGATGAGCAGATTGAGCGAGAAAGGGGAGAGGTGCTTCTCGTTACGGATGCTCGTGCTGCCGAAGGTATAATGGGTTTCCCAATACTCCGTAACACTGGTTGAGAGCACCTGCTTCGCCTCCTTCACCGTGCTTGCCTCCAGCAGCTGGCTCAGCCCCGCCCGGCGGTTATAATAAAGATTGGCTAACTGCGAGATGCGGATGTGAGGAAAGTTCTGCGGGCGCAGGCGCAGGAAGCGCCACTGCTTGTAATCCATCGGCTGCAGCGAGAATTTATGCGAGAGATAGAGATATTCGTTCCTCAATCGGGAGAAATACCCGTCGTTCAGCGCGTCTTTCTGATATCTTTCGGGAATGGTGTTCAGCTCCAGCAGTCCGGCTTGCCCCAGAAAGATGGCTTCTATCTGGAAGAGGTCGTCGCGGTGATGGTCTACGGCCCTCAGCGGCAGATGGTAAGCCCACTGCTCGAAGGCGTCGCCGTTGATTCCGAACCCGTAGTTGCGCGCCAGGGTCACGAAGTAGGCGTTCTCCCAATCGCCGTTACATTGCTTTACGCGCGCCTCTATCGCATCGGTTTTCTGCGATAAGCGCTCGGTTTGCAGGGCGCTCATCCAACTGTGCACGGTGAGGCGGGTGAGCGATGGGATAATCTGGTAGCAGGGAGGATACTGGTCGATGCTCAGCAGTTCCTGATAATGTTTCGATACGTTTTCGGGGATGTCGAGCTGCAACTGCACGAGGGGCTCGCCTTTCGAGTTCTTGGCTTCTACATCGATGGTTCCGCAAACGTGCAGGATAACGTTGTCGTAGCGTTCATCCTTATCATGTCCGTGCACATACCAGTCGCTTGCCTTGTCGTGAATCTCCACGTTTCCCACCCATAGGGTTCCGTTGAGTTTGATTTTGGCATTGAAGAAATCGGGCCCTGCATTGCGGTTGTGCAGTCCGGGGTCAATTACTTCCACAGCCTGGTGCCAGGTGGTGGTGAGTGGGGTGAGTGGGAAAAGCTTGTGCTTCCACACGTAGTGAAGGAGTTGCTCCATAATCTTATGTTTAGTTTATAGTTTATAGTTAATAGTTTATAGGGCTTGACCTCTTGATGTGTGGAGGGAATCCTTGACGCATGGGGTGAAAGTCCCGGGATAGTTGATAGCCTATAGATAATAGTTTATTGGGGGAATGGTGCAAAAAACAGCTGTTAACTGTTAACCTGTTAACCTTTTTGTTGTAGTGCATCATCTTCCTGTCAGCAAGGATGCCCCTATTAACTATAAACTATCAACTGTTAACTTAACTATAATATTTCTCGAATGCCTTGTCGTAGTCCTCGCTGTTGCCCAACTTTCCGTTGATGAGGCAGACGAGCTCTACGGTTGCCTTGAGGCAGAGTTTCTCGTCCTTGGCACGGAAGATGTCCTGATGGAAAACATATCTCACGCCCTGCTTCTCCAGCCACAGACGCGAGAAGAATTCATCATCGCATTGCAGCGGAACCTTATACTGCAGGTTCATTCTTGCCACCACAGCATCCACGCCCTTGTTGTGCATTTCGGCAAAGCTGAGGCCGCATTCCTTCAGAAAGAGATGGCGGGTATGCTCCATGTAGTGCAGATAGTTGGCATTGTTCACGATGCCCTCAATATCGCACTCATAATCTCTTACTTCCATCTTCGTCTCAAAAATATATCTGCTCATAATTTTCTCTTTTTTAGTTACTAAATGAGGCTAAAAGCCTTAAATCACTGCAAAAATAACCAAAATTTTCTATTTATTATTATAATAACAAGGATTTTTCAAGGTTTTTCGAAGAAAAATGTGTATTTTTGCCGAATAGAACAAATAAAAAATAGATAAAGATGAAAATTGCTTTGATCGGCTACGGAAAGATGGGACACATGATCGAGGAGATCGCCCTGCAGCGTGGCCACGAAATCGTTTGTAAGATTGACGTGAATAACCCTCAAGACATCGACAGCCCGGAGTTCTGCTCTGCCGATGTTGCCATTGAGTTTACCAACCCTACTGCCGCCTACGGCAACTATCTGAAGGCATTCTCACACAACGTGAAGGTGGTTTCAGGTTCTACAGGTTGGATGAAAGACCATAAGGAAGACGTGGAGAAACTCTGCGCCGACGGTAAGCAGACCCTCTTCTGGGCGTCTAACTTCAGCATCGGTGTGGCCATTTTCTCTGCCGTAAACCGCTATCTGGCTAAAATCATGAATGGTTTCCCACAGTACTCTGTATGCATGCAGGAAACTCATCACGTTCATAAGCTCGATGCGCCATCAGGAACAGCCATCACGCTTGCCGAGGAAATCATCGACAATATCGACCGTAAGAAGGATTGGAAGCGTGGCGTAACCTACTGGACTGAGGATGGCCATCACGATGAGGGCGATGCAAACATCACCGATGAGGATTTGGTTATCAACTGCGTACGCGATGGTGAGGTTCCAGGAATCCACGCCGTGATGTACGACAGCGATGCTGATATGATTACCATCGAGCACAGTGCCCACTCACGCAAGGGTTTCGCCCTGGGAGCCGTTCTCGCAGCCGAGTTTACAGCCAACCATTCCGGCTTGCTCACCACATCAGATTTATTTAAGTTCTAAGCAGAAGTTATGATAGACAAGCAGAAACAAAAACTCAATATGAAGGTACAGTGGGCGAAGTTCGCAGTGGTTCTCGCCCTCTATCTTCTCTTTCTGGTTTGGGTAGAAAGCTGGCTGGGACTCATTGTGGTTCCGTTCATCTTCGATGTTTACATCACCAAGAAGATTCACTGGCAGTGGTGGAAGGATGAGGAAGGCCCTGTGCGCTTCATCATGAGCTGGGTAGATGCGCTGGTGTTCGCGCTCGTAGCGGTTTATTTCATCAACCTCTTCTTCTTCCAGAACTACGTCATTCCGTCTTCCTCTCTCGAAAAGAGTCTCCTCACGGGCGATTATCTCTTCGTGAGCAAGGTAAGCTACGGTCCTCGCATTCCTGAAACTCCGCTCACCATGCCGCTCACCCAGCACACCATGCCGCTGGTCAACGTGAAGAGCTACGTAGAGTGGCCTCACTGGGATTACCGCCGCGTAAAGGGTTTGGGCAACGTGAAGCTCAACGACATCGTGGTGTTCAACTATCCTGCAGGCGATACGCTCGTCAATGAGGAGCGCTATCAGGCGAATGATTACTACCAGATGGTTTACAGCATCGGCGACCAGCTGATGCAGCAGAACGGACAGGAAAAGGATGTGCGCGCGATGAACCCATTGCAGCAGCGCCACTATTTTGAGCAGGTTTATGCTACAGGCCGCAACTACATCAGCAGCATGCCGGGCGAATATGGCGACATCATCAGCCGTCCTACCGACCGCCGCGAGAACTATGTAAAGCGCTGCGTGGGCTTGCCTGGACAGACCCTGCAGATCAAGAACCGCATCGTTTATCTGAACGGCAAGGCGAATAAGGAGCCTGATAACGTGCAGTATACTTATAAGATGAAGCTCAAGGGCGAGTTCCCTATCGACCTTGCCGATGAGTTGGGAATCACCAACGAAGACCTGCTGATGTATAATCAGAGTGGCGTGATTCCGCTCACCAAGAAGGCTTATCTGGCGCTGAAGGCGAACAGAAACCTCGTAGAGAGCATCTCTATCAATACAGATGCAACCTATGGCGACCTCTATCCGCTCAACGCCTATACCGGCTGGACAAGAGATAATTACGGTCCGGTATGGATTCCGAAGAAGGGCGAGAGCATCGCTCTTACGCTGAAGAATCTGCCTGTATACGAGCGCTGCATCAAGGTTTACGAGGGCAACGACCTGAAGGTAGACAACGCCGGCCGCATCTTCATCAACGGCAAGCAGGCGAAGAGCTACACCTTCAAGCTCGACTATTACTGGATGATGGGCGACAACCGCCACAACTCAGCCGACAGCCGCTACTGGGGTTTCGTGCCTGAGGATCACATTGTGGGCAAGCCTATCTTCATCTGGTGGAGCCACAGCCCTGATCATCCGGGTTTCTCAGGCATCCGTTGGAATCGCCTCTTCACTTTTGTAGACAATATTAAGTAAGAAAAAGAAATAAGAATTGAAGACTGCCGTCAAATTCCTAATAGCATTGGTGTTGTCGCTGCTCCTGGCTTGGGCAGTGCGCACCTATGTTTTCACTATCTTCTCGGTGCCTCAGGGCGGGCTTCCGCCCCAGCTGAAGGCAGGCAACCGGGTGATAGTGAACAGGATTGACTGCGAAAATTTCGGGCGTGGTGATGTGGTTGTTTTCACCGATACGGTGGTTTACCAGCCCAAGAACCAGCGCCGCAAGCGCGTCTTCGAGTCTCATTTCATAGGCAGGATAGAGAAGCTTCCTGGCGATACGCTGCGCATCGACACCGTGCAGTTCGTCATCCCAACCATCTGCTGCAAGCGCTGCGGCTGCAAGGATTGCCGCTTCTATCTCTTGAAGACGCCAACCGGCCAGCAGCTCGTTCATAAGCACCAGATGATAGGCAAAGCCCATAAGCTGTTCTAGCTCCCTAGCTCCGCTGTTCCTCGCTTCAGCTTGCTGCATCCTGGAGTCCCGCCGGAAGCTTGTCCCCCGTCTGCCCCCGTTCCGAGCGATTCCATCGCTCGTCCCCCTCTTCATCATTAACCCTTCATAACAAAGCAGAAATTGAAAGCCCTTCTTTCTTCCACATATTTCGGCCCCATCCAGTGGTACCAGAAGCTGAACCGCTACGATGAGTGCCTGATAGAGCGCCACGAGAGCTTTATCAAGCAAACCTATCGTAACCGCATGCTCATCCCTACCACCAACGGCCCCCTCTCGCTCACCATCCCCACCAATCACGACATCTCTCTGTCGATGAAGGACATCCGCATCTCCGACCACGCCAACTGGCGCCACGTGCATTGGAATGCGCTCCTTTCCGCCTATGGCGAGAGCCCTTTCTTCGAGTATTACCAGGACGACATCCGCCCCTTCTACGAGAAGAAATACGAGTTCCTCTTCGATTTCAACATGGAGACAACCGAGAAGATGATAGAGCTTCTCGACATCCGCCCGAAGATTTCAATCACCGAAGCCTATATTCAGAGTAAAGAACTGAAAGAAGAGAATGAAATCAAGGATTTCCGCGATGCAATTCGCCCCAAGAAACCGCTTCCTGACCCCGAATTCGAGTCGAAGCGCTATTACCAGGTTTACGAGCAGAAACACGGTTTTCAGCCCAATATGAGCATCCTTGACCTCCTTTTCAATGAAGGCAACGAGGCGATATTCTTCCTGTAAGAGAAGAGTATCGCCTTGTTGTTTTCCCTCCCGTTAACAAAACTTACTCATAGTTTTCTGTCCCGCAACTCATAGTATTCCGCTCTATAAAGCCCTTTTTTCTGCATCGCGATGCATTCCCCGTTCCGTCGCGACGCAACATTTCTTCCCTCGCGATGCATGATTCATCCCCTTTGTGAGCCATCATTTATGCCCTCTTTCTGCCATCATTTAAGCCTCGTATCAGTCATCATTTATGCCTCGTGCCAGCCATCATATAAGCCCGTAAAACGGGCTGTAGCAGGGAGTTTGAACTTTTTCTGCCAAGGCTCAGCCAGCCATCTTTTGCAGGCATCGGGAGAGAGCGCATTTCTGATGGGAGAGGGGCGCTCTGAGAGCAAAAGGTTAACAGGTTAACAGTTAACACCCCAAAAATGCATACTTCCATCCACACACTTATATAAAAATAAGTATATATATATTATTATATAATAAGGTACGCGAGGGGGACCATGCAAAAACAGCTGTTAACTGTTAACCCTGTTAACCCCCCAACAACAAGTTAATAGTTTATAGTTAACAGTTGATAGGGCGTAGCCGTTCGCAAGATTGCTATAAACTATCATCTATAAACTAACCGAAGTTTAAAACACCCTCTTCTCCGTCCCCTCTTTTAGGAAATTTAAACAAGAATGCTTGGTGGTTTCACCGAAAAACCTTACTTTTGTAACCTGACTGCAAACAAACGTAAAAACAATAATAACAACATAAAATGAAGAATCTCACATTCCATATCGTAGGACTCACCCATAATGACGTGAAAGGCCATGAGGTAGAGTATGCTAAAGAAGCAGAGGGAAGAACCATCTGCCTCGTGCCCGATGACGCCAACACCTTCGACATGCTGGCGGTGAAAGCTTATGACAAACAGCAGCTCATAGGCTATGTTTCAGCCCTGGAAGGCGAGGACGTACGCGCCCTCATCATCGCCCGCAAGGAGCGGAACCTGCGCACCCGGTGCATAGGCTGCAACAGTAAGAATGAAGGCGATAAGGCTGGATTGCAGCTCATGGTGAGGGTGCTCTCTGATGTTTCTGATGAGGAGATGGAGCAGGCGCGCCGCGAAATATATGATGATAAGATTTATGATGACTGGCAATACTCCGGTCCTGTGCTGCCCATCGAACAGCTCACCCGCTTCAGCGACTGCACCATGATGCTCGAAGGCGTCATCAACAGCATCATCCGCCTCAGGAATACGCTCTCTGAAGGCGTTTCGGATAAAGGCTCTTCTGCATCCGATAAAACCTCTTCTGAGGCAGAGAACCGTTCTCTTGATGCAGAAACTGAGGCGATGCTGCGCGAGGAACTTTCTGATTGCCTTTCTGAGGCTAGAGAGCGGCTCAGCAGTTTCCTCGAAATCCAGCGCAGCGATTATTCCCGCGAAATGACGCAGGCCAGAAACCGCATTCTTCATAAGCTGGAGCAGATAGACGATGAGGAACTGCAGCGCCTCCGGGCCGTCCTGCTTACCGAGATGGGATTCATCACCAGTTCGGCTTACCGCGAGCGTGCGGCCTATTCTTTCTTCGTAGAGGCCCCGAATGCCATCAAGAAGAAGCAGACGGGCACCTACGATTATAAAGACCAGCTGGACGCCATAGAACAGCAGCTGCACGCCTTCCCTCACAATCTCTACCCAACATTCAAGGCCGACCCGGTAGATTTCCTCCGTCAGGTATTCTATAAGCGTGTGCCTAGAAAGAAGATGCTCCAGCTGCTCTCGGGCATCGTGCTGATGATTATGAACGGCAGGGTGAACGATGTGAAGCAGTGGGGCAAGCACGGCGATGAGAAGTCACTGAAGGCGATGAAGGCGGTGGGTGCCAAGCCTTCGAACGAAGTGAAGAAAGAAAAATTCATGGAACTGGTTGATTTGGTAATTCCGAAGATAGCGGTTTATAAGAAAAAAGGCTGTCCTGAATTGCTGGTGAATAGGCAATCCGACTGGTTCCCTGTGTTCCGCCTCTTAAACGGGTGGGGGCTATTTAATATGGAAACTCCTACAGCCTTCTGCAAACATCTGGCCCACCTGTACGAAAAACTACCTCCGGAGAATACAGAGCGTGCTCCGCTCTGCAAATGGAAGGATCTTACGCAGGCGAAATCTGCACCTTTCGAATATGCGGCTCTGGAGTGGTGGAGACTTGATTCAGGTGAGTTGGGCTCGGTAAGCAAGGAAAGATTCAATCGTTATTGCGATATTGTGAATGCTTTCAAGATGATTTTGGGAACAACAGCCAGTTCGGAGAATGTGAACTTGAAGGAAATCTTGCCGAAACTGGTGGATAAGAAAGTGCCAGTCTCGAACACCATGAAAGATGACGAGATGATGGCGGGAGATGGTAGTTAGCGGGGTATTAATATACCCCTCTTATACCCTTTGTTTATTCTTTTATACCTTTTTATACCCCTCTTTATACCCCTGTTCTTTTACCTCAGAAAAAACTTGCAAACGGCTTTTTTTTTGTTTATCTTTGCACCGCTTTTCAGAATGGAAGGCGGCAGGTTTCTGCAAAAAGAGCCTGTCTTTTACAACTAAAAAATATAGATTTATGACACAAAAATCATTAACCTTTGATGAATGCAAGCAGCTCAGCAGCCGCATCATCGCAATGAACCCTAACCGCAGAGCGAACATGGGACAGATTTCATCCCATCTCCTCGATTACTACACCGAGCTCACCAAGCAGCCTTGGCTTGCACAGCTCGTTGGTCAGATCCGTGACCTCACCGCCCAGCAGAACCAGATGATGCAGCAGGAGGAGATGAAGGCAGGCGAAACCTACCAGCAGCTCGACCGGAAGATTTCTGACCTCAAGAAGCAGCTGCCTTTCCGCTCACCTCACTACTTCCACTTCCTCGAAGACCATCGCGCCCAGAAATTCATCGACCCGGAGGCTTTCACCTTCCAGACAACCGTAGACATTGATAATCCTGAGGAGGTTGAGCCAGCGGTGAAAAACGCCCTTCTGCTGAACGGAATGTTTGATGAGCCTACAGAGAAGCTCTTCAGAGAGAAAATCTTCTCAGCCGAAGACATTGAACTCTGGAAAGGAAAGGTGCTCCACATCGAGCGCTCAGCCCGCAACAAGGCCCACATCGACATCCGCATCCCGGTAGGAATGACCATCGCTGAGGCTCAGAGTGCCTTCTGCAAACTCATCCACGCCACCGAAGACCCTAGCTGTGTAACCCCGGAGCGCATCATCTTCATCACCGATGCGGCAAGTCAGATTTATACTGCCGACGACTGGTACAAGCGCCTGGATAAGGAGGCTGTGGCTGAATACCGTGAGGCTTACAGAAAGAGAGGACTGGACATCGACGGACGTCCGCTGGATGCATCTTCTGCTCCAACCGTAGACTTCGAACCCATCGAGAGCGAGGAGGAGAAGGCTAGAAAGGTTGCCAATGCCGTGCAGTATGAGCAGACTTACGACGGCGTTCCTTACGAGGAGATTGTGAAGGCGCTGGTAGAGCTGATGGGCGGCGCTCCTGTCCACGGCAACCGCAACAACTTCATCTATCGTGAAGCCTGCCTGCTGAGATACATCTGTAATAGTGAGGCGGCTTGGATCAAGCAGGTAATAGAAACCTTCGGAGAAGACGAGGCGAAGGCGTTCGCCACCGTAGAGAATGCCTGCAAGGTGGCGCAATCTACCGCGATTCCGGATTTGGTAAAGCAGGCTGTAGAGACTGCCCGCAAGAATCATCTTGCCAAGCAGGCCACCGAGAAGGCGGGAATCTATGCCGATGTTCCTCCTCAGTTGCCAGCCCGGTTGCCTAAACTCATCAAGCTGCTCACCAGCAAGGTGCCTGCCGATTTCAAGGCGGCTGTGGCAATGGCGGTCTTCCCTCCGCTTGCCGCTCATCTTAAGGGCGTAACCTTCCGCTACACCGATAATCAGGTGCACGAGGCGGCGATGATGAATCTGCTCATTGCAGCCATGTCGTCAGGCAAATCGCTGGTCAACGGACCCATCGACTGCATCATCGAAGACCTGGTTCAGATGGATAAGGTGAACCGCCAGAAGGAGCAGGACTGGAAGGATGAGGTGAACACCATGGGCGATAACAAGAAGAAGCCTGTGCGCCCGGAAGACATCTGCATCCGCATCGTTTCGCCCGACCTTACCCGCGCTGCCTACATCCAGCGTCTAGACGATGTACAGAAGGCTGGCGATGCTTATCTCTACTGCAAGATGGACGAGGTAGACATGCTCAGGAAGTTTAACGACCCTAGCCAGCTGATTCGCCTCTGCTGGGATAATTCTGAGGACGGCCAGGAGCGAGTAGGCACCAAGAGCGTTACAGCCCGCGTAAAGACCCGTTTCAACTGGAATGCTTCGAGCACCATTGCCGTTACGCAGAAGTTCTTCTCGGTTCGTGAGGTGGCTGATGGAGCCGTGAGCCGCTTGTCGCTCGCCACCATCATCCGTCCCGATTTCGCTCCGCGTCCGGAGGTGGGCAGTTATGATGCGCAGTTCAAGTCGCAGCTTTCTCCTTACATCCAGCAGCTGAATGCAGCCAGCGGTTTCAAGGAGTGCCGTAAGGCTCGCCAGCTTATCGAGCGCCTGGAGAATGAGATAATGGAGATGGCTCAGTTGGCTTACAACAAGCCTTACGCCGAGTTTGCCAAGCGTGGTCTGGCGAATGGTTTCCGCCGCGCAATGGTGCTTTATCTGGCGAATGGCGAGAAGTGGGAGAAGGCGATAGAGGATTTCATCGTATGGAGCGTGAAGTATGATCTGTGGTGCAAGATGCGTTTCTTCGGCAATCAGATGCAGGAGGCAATAGATGCAGACAGCCGCTCTGTGTGTCATACTCCCGGTGTGAGCAATCTTCTTCTCTACGTTCATGACACCTTTGACAAGACTGAGATTCAGAACATCTGTCAGGTTCATGGCACCAAGACGAAGCTTGCCATCCTGCTGTGCAACTGGAAGAAGCGTGGCTTCATCATGAAGAACGAGGACGGCACCTACACCAAGACCGCCCGTTTCATCGCCAAGTACGGGCACTACGGAACGCCAGGAGTGGCTGCGTAGAATAGATTAGGCACGGATTATGCGGATTACACGGATTCGTGTAATTCGTGCCTGATTTTGTAATGAGAATGTAAATGTCCTTGACCTTAATCAAGAAAAAAGGGCTTTTTGAAACTTTTCTCCTAAAATGTTTGTGTGCGCACACAAAAAGTTGTACCTTTGCACCAGAAAAAGAAAAAAGGATAAAAGATTATGGTAATGTTCGGGATAATGACAGTAGCAGTAGTAGCATTCGCAGTAGTTGCTTGCGCAGGTATGAACCTCGGAATGAACTGCGGCAAATAAGCTACGAAGCTAAGAGAGCATAGAAATCCTCCTCCGGGAGGTAAGAAATAAAGAGAGTTAAGATTTTGTTAGGTAAAACTACAAGATTGTATATTTAAGATAACAAATTTAAGAAAGGAAAAGATTATGTTAGTATTAGGAATGATTATCGCAGTAGTTGTTGCATGTGTAGCTGAAGTTGGTGCTATTAACAACAAGTTGGCTTAATCGGAGATTAGCCATGCGAAGGGCTCCAAAAGAGCCGAGATTAAAAAATGGCTGGCAGCAATGCACAGCTGAGTAACAGTAGGGAGCCGAAGGGGCTTCCGAAATCAGAGAGGAGAGTAAAAACTCCTTTTCATTTGAAATTTATACTTGTCCCCTGAGAGTTTTCGTGATAAATTCTGATTGGGGATTTCATATATAGATTGTTAAAAATTCGTTTTAGGTTTTATAGATTTTCATTTTAGGTTTTTAGGTTTAAGTTTTTAGGTTAATTGTTAGTTGTTTTAAGAAAAAAGCAGTTTTAATTCATTAAATTACGAAGGCAACAACGAGGGAAGTCGCATGACGACCCAAGTTGTTGCCTTCTTTGTTTCTTATTATTTGAGCTATTTGTCTGAAAATCAACATTATCTGAAAATCAGCGTGGTGAGCCTGTCTTTATCAAACAACTCCTGAGCCACAGCCTGTATCTGTTCGGCAGTAATCTCATCCACCTGCTCGTAGAGTCGGTCTACGTTCTTCTCCCAGCCATAGTGAAGGAAGCTCTTGCCGAAGTCGAGGGCAAAGTTCTCGCGGTTGTCGCAAGCCACGCCTATCTGTCCCTTAATCTGCTTCTTGGCGGCCTTGAGCTGCGCCTCGCTCAGCGGTTTCTGCATGAACTTATCCAGTTCCTTGCGAACCAGACGGAGGCAGCGCTTCACGTCGTGCTCATCGCAGCCGAAATAAATGCTCCATACGCCCGTATCGCCATAAGCCACCATCGTACTCTCTACGGTGTAAACCAGTCCGTTGTGCTCGCGCAGGGCTAGGTTCAGCTTGGCATTCATTCCCGGTCCGCCCAGCATGTTGTTGACCAGATAGAGCGGCATTCTGCGGCTGTCGTTCACATCGTAGGCGCGGGTTCCAATCATCACATGAGCCTGATGCGTATTCTTCTGCATCACAATCGTCTGCCCCTCGAAGGAGTGTTGAGTGTTGAATGTTGAGTGTTGAATGTTGAATTGGGCTTGCGCCTCTGGACTATTGAATTTTTCACTCTTCACTCTTCGTTCTTCACTTAAAAAGCTCTTCTTCAAGAGTCTTACCAGCTTCTTGAAGTCAATGTCTCCGTAAGCGAAGAATATCGCATTATCCGGCCGGTAAAGCTTTCTTGTAAAGCGTAGCGCATCTTCTGTCTTGAACGAGCGAACCTGTTCGGCTGTGCCTAGAATATTGTGGCCCAGCGGCGAACCCTTGAAGATGATATTTTCGAATTCATCATAAATCAGTTCGGCAGGCGAATCGTTGTAACTCTCTATTTCATCGCAGATTACCTCTACCTCCTTGTCGATTTCCGCTTGCGGATAAACCGAATGGAAAACGATGTCGGTGAGCAGATCTACGGCTCTTGCGATGTGCTCCTTGAGGATGGCGGAGTAATAAACCGTGCCTTCCTTGTTGGTGTAGGCATTCAGGTCGCCTCCCACGCTCTCCAGACAGTTGAGAATGTGCCACGCCTTGCGGCGCTCTGTGCCCTTGAAAGTAACGTGCTCGCAGAAGTGGGCAAGTCCTTCTTCGCCCGGCTCCTCGTTTCGGGTGCCGGCGTTAATCTGGTAACCGCAATACACCACCTTGCTGTCTGAAGGCAGGTGGATGATGCGGAGTCCATTATCGAGTGTATAAGTATTGTATTTCATTTCAAGGTGCAAAGTTACACTGAAAATGTAATTTATCCAAAAAAATAGTCATTTATTTTGCATTATCGCCAAAAAGACTTATCTTTGCTCCCAAAAAATAAATATAGACATCAAAAAACAATGCGCAAAGTAATAGGAATAGGAGAAACCGTGCTTGACATCATCTTCAAGGGCGGCAAGCCGATAGAGGCAGTACCGGGTGGCTCATCATTCAATGCAGTCATCTCGTTGGGCCGTGCGGGCGTAAATGCTTCGTTTATCAGCGAGGCGGGCAACGACCGCATAGGAGAGTATGTGATTCAGTTTTTGAGAGATAATGGGGTGAATGCTGACAATGTGAGCATCTTTCCGGAATCGAAGTCGCCGCTCTCGCTGGCTTTCCTCGACGAGAACAACAATGCCGACTACATTTTCTACAAGGATCATCCTCACGACCAGCTGGAGTTTGCCACACCGGAAATCAATCCTGGCGACATCGTGCTCTTCGGTTCGTTCTTCGCTCTGAATCCTGTGGTCCGTCCTCAGGTTGCCGGCTTCCTGGAGTATGCGAAGGAGCACGGCGCCATTCTTTATTACGACATCAACTTCCGTGCTTCTCATCAGAACGAAATCATGAAGATTACGCCTAATCTGATAGAGAACCTGGAGATGGCTGATTTCGTACGCGGAAGCCACGAGGACTTCGGAATCCTCTACAAGAAACCGGAGGCGGATAAGGTTTATAATGCCGAAATCAGTTTCTACTGCAAGAAGTTTATCTGCACCCAGGGTGCTGAGCCTGTAGAGGTTCGTGCCGAGAACGGCTTTGCCAAGAGTTATCCTTCGAAGAAGATGAAGCCGGTGAGCACTATCGGAGCCGGCGATAATTTCAATGCAGGTTTCGTGTTCGGACTGATCAAGGATGGAATCACCCGCGAGGACATCGACCGCGGCTTATCTGAGGCGCAATGGGACAGTCTCCTTGTTTCGGCTCAAGAATTCTCCACCGAATGCTGCAAGGACATCTACAATTATGTTTCGAAGGAATTTGGAGAAGAAAAGAAGAAGGAATTATAAAAATATAAAAGATATGACAGAAATTACAAACAAAATTTATTACGTAGGCGTTAACGACCGCAATAAGCATCGTTTTGAGGGCCTCTGGCCTTTGCCTAACGGAGTGAGCTACAACTCTTATATCATTGACGATGAGAAGGTAGCACTGGTTGATACTGTAGAGGTTGATTTCTTCACCCAGTTCCTCGAGAACATCCACGAGGTGATTGGCGACCGAGAAATCGATTACCTCATCATCAACCACATGGAACCTGACCACAGCGGCTCTATCGCCCTCATCAAGAAATATTACCCTAACATCAAGATCGTGGGCAACAAGAAGACCCTGGGAATGCTCGAAGGCTTCTACGGCGTAACAGATGACGTGGTAGAGGTGAAGAATGGCGAAACCCTTTCATTGGGCAACCACGAGCTGAGCTTCGTTCTCATCCCTATGGTTCACTGGCCAGAGACCATGGTAACGCTCGATGCAAAGAACAAGGTGCTCTTCTCAGGTGATGCGTTCGGTTGCTTCGGTGCGCTGAACGGCGGAATCATCGATACGGAAATCAACTGCGAGACTTTCTGGCTGGAGATGGTTCGCTACTACTCAAACATTGTGGGTAAGTATGGAATCCCTGTTCAGAATGCCTTGAAGAAGTTGGCTGGCGTGGAGCTGGATTACATCTGCTCAACCCATGGTCCGGTTTGGCACGAGCATATTGAGAAGGTTATCGGCATGTATGATAAGATGTCGAAGTACGAGACGGAGCCGGGCTTGGTTATCTGCTACGGCACCATGTACGGCAACACCGAGCGTATGGCAGAAATCATCGCCCGTGCGGCAAGCAAGGCAGGTGTGAAGAACATCGTAATGTATAATATCTCGAAGACTCACCACAGCTACATCCTGCGCGACATCTTCCGTTACAAGGGTCTCATCGTAGGTGCTCCAACCTACAATGCCGGTCTTTATCACGAGATGGAGGTTCTCCTCTCCGAGCTTGCCAACAAGGACATCAAGAACCACCTCCTTGGCTGGTACGGCTCTCATTGCTGGGCGAGCAAGGCAGTAGCAAAGATTCAGGAGTGGAACGATACCAAGCTCCACTACGAGCCAGTGGGCGAGCCGGTGGATATGAAGCAGGCGATTACTCCAGAGGTAAAGGCGCAGTGCGAGGCTCTGGGTAAGGCGATGGCAGAGAAGCTGCTGGCAGAATAAAAGTTTAAGGGCGGAAGAACAGCTGGGGTTAACAGAGTTAACAGTTAACAGTTGTTTTTCCGCTCTTTCTTTGTTTAAATACCTTAAATATTCCGTGTAAATTACGATAAAACTTGGTGAAGTTGTGTAAAAAGCGTATATTTGCGACAGAAAACCGTGTCTTGACACAAAAAAACGTCATGGAATTATGTATTTTGAACGTAAAGCATACTTGAAAGAACTCATCTCGGCAGAAGGCAATGGGATGATAAAGATTATCACTGGCATTCGCCGTTGTGGTAAATCCTTCCTTCTCTTCAACATCTTTTGTAAGCATTTGCTTGAAAGAGGTGTTGCGGAAGATCATATCATACAGGTCAATCTTGAAGACCGTAGAAACAAGAAACTCCGTGACCCTGATGCTTTGCTGGAGCATATCGATGCTTTGATGAAAGATAAGGATAGGTATTATATTCTCTTGGATGAGGTTCAGATGGTGAAGGAGTTTGAGGATGTGCTCAACTCTTATCTCCATGTGGAAAATGCCGAAGTGTATGTTACTGGTTCCAATGCCCGATTCTTATCGAAGGATGTGATAACTGAGTTTCGTGGTCGAGGTTGGGAAATCCGAATCCATCCGTTGAGTTTTTCTGAATATTATGAAGTGGTAGGAGGAGAGGAGCGTCAAGCCCTGGAAACCTATTATCTTTATGGTGGATTGCCTGCTGTGGCGCAGATAGAAACTCCTGAAGCGAAACAGAATTATCTTCGAGAGATTTACGAGACGGTTTATCTGAAGGATGTTTTGGAGCGTAATCGGCTGAAGAATTCTGATGGAATGCGCGAGTTGGTGCGCCTTCTGGCTTCTACGATTGGTTCCTGTACGAATGTGCAGAGAATTTCTAATACGTTCAAATCTGTTGGAGGAGTGGAAATCGGTACTAAAACCATTGGCAGGTATCTGGAGAACCTGCAGGATTCCTTCATCATTAGCGAGGCTTTGCGCTATGATGTGAAAGGGCGCAAATATATTGGTGCTGGCACCAAGTATTATTTCGAGGACTTAGGTATCAGAAATGCCGTGGTAGATTTCCGGCAGATAGAATACACTCATATTATGGAGAACGTGGTTTATAACGAATTGCGGAAGCAGGGTTATACTGTGGATGTGGGGTCAGTGGAGAGCTTCAAGCGGGATGAGAATGGCAAGCTGCAGCGTAGAAATCTTGAGATTGATTTCGTGGTGAACCGTCATGATGAACGCCTCTATATCCAGTCAGCTTATGCCTTGCCTGATAAGGAGAAGGTAGATCAGGAGCAGGCTTCTCTTTTGAATGTAAATGATGGCTTTCGCAAACTGATTATCGTAGGGGATAGATATCGTTCGGGTTATAATGAAGAAGGCATTCTGATGATGAGCCTCTCCGATTTTCTCTTGGGGAAAGAAAATAAGGGATAGATTGTCTTGAAGAAATATCAAGAGCGGAAGAACAACTGGGTTAACAGAGTAAACAGTTGTTTTTCCGCTCTTTCTTTAGAGTTCTATATGGTTGCAAATTAAGCATATTGAAACATGCTTAATTTGCAAGCCTTGTTTTTAATATTGATATTCAATAAGTTATAAGCGTAAATTAATATGGAAAATAAGAAAAACTGAGCATCTTTCTCCTTAAAATACACGCTTTTGTCTGAAAAATCGCCTAGAAATGTAAATTAAGCATAAAAAAATAGGCTTATTTTTACCAAAACTTGCAGATTAAGATTTTTATCCGTATTTTTGTGCCCAAAAATAGTTGGAATTATGGAATATACGGCACTTTTAGAGAAACAGATATTAGGTAGGTTGAAGATAGACAACCCTTGGTGGACGGAAGGCAGGATACCTTCTTACTATCAGGAGATGAGTCCTCGCCTCTATCTCGACATCTTCTATCCACTGGTAAGGGATGTCAGCATTCAGCGTGCCCTCATCTTGATGGGACCTCGCCGAGTGGGTAAGACGGTGATGCTCTATCATTCCATCCAGCGGTTGATAGACGAGGGCGTATCGCCTCAGAATATCATCTATGTTTCGGTGGAAACCCCTATTTATAATAATATCCTCCTGGAGCAGTTGTTTTCTTTGGCAAAACAGATATTGGATAAGGAAGACAGCCAGGAAGAATTTTATGTTTTCTTCGACGAGATACAGTATCTCAAAGACTGGGAAATCAATCTGAAATCCCTGGTAGATACTTATCACAACGTGAAGTTTGTGGCTTCCGGTTCTGCTGCTGCGGCATTGAAAAAGAGCAGCAACGAAAGCGGTGCGGGCAGGTTTACCGATTTCAATCTGCCGCCGTTACTTTTCTTCGAGTATATCCATCTTAAGAAATATGAGCATCTGATGCGCCAATCCAAGGTGGAATGGGATGGGATAGAGAGCGATATCTATAGTACGATAGATATTGATAAGCTGAACAGTCTCTTCCTCGACTATATCAATTATGGCGGTTATCCTGAGGTGGCTTTCTCTTCCCGAATCCAGGAAGACCCGGGGCAGTTTGTTCGCCACGATATTGTGGATAAGGTGCTGTTGAGAGATTTGCCGAGTCTTTATGGCATTTCGGATGTACAGGAGCTGAACTCGTTGTTTACGATGATAGCTTATCATAGCGGTATGGAGTTTTCGTATGAAAGTATGTCGAAGGAATCGGGCGTCAAAAAGGAAACCATTCGCAGGTACGTCCAGTATCTGGAGGCTGCTTTCCTGATAAAGGTTGTGAGAAGAACGGATGATACGGCAAAGCGATTCCAGCGCCAAACTACTTTCAAGATTTATCTGACTAATCCTTCGCTGAGATGTGCGCTTTTTGAGCCAATCAAGATCATGGATGGCAATATCGGAGACATGATAGAAACTGCCATTTATTCGCAGTGGATTCCGAGAAAGGGACACGTTGCCTATGCCAACTGGAAGATGGGGCGTTCGCAGGGCGAGGTGGATTTGGTAGGCATCAATGATGCTTTGCAGAAGCCTTATTGGGCGGTGGAAATCAAATGGTCGGACAGGTTCTTCGACAGACCTTCTGAACTTTCGTCCTTACAGTTTTTTATGGAGAAGAATCATCTGCCTCAGGCATTGGTAACTTCCATCAGTAAGGGAGGAGTAAAGGAGATGGATTTTGGTACGCTTCATTTCATTCCTTCTGCCTGCTATGCTTATACGGTAGGAGAGAATACATTGAGGCAAGCCAGGAAGAGTTTTGGTTTGTAAGAACGTAAAAAGCGACCTTCTGCCGAATTGTGTTCTCGGTAGAAGGTCGCTTTACTTCATTTCTATAGATGATTTCTATAGAGGGTTCTATCCCTCGCAGAGTTTAGCCAGCTCTTCCTGGTTATCCGCCACTTCAATCACATCCCGCCAATTGCCACGAATCATGCTTTTCTCTGCCATATCGTCCAAAAGGGCGATGGTGGAGTTCCAGAAGCCTTTCATGTTGTAGAGAATCACCATTTTGTGATGGTAGCCGATGGTGTGGGCGGCAGCGATGGTGAAGATTTCATCCAGGGTGCCGATGCCGCCAGGAAGGGCTACGAAGATGTCGCTCTGGGCAAGCATCAGGTCTTTGCGGTCGCTGAGATAATCACACGGAATCTCGATGTCGAGGTCAGGGAAGGTTCTGCCGCCTCGCTCTACAAGCGTAGGAACCACACCGATGGTTCTGCCGCCATTCGCCTTTACTGCCTTGCCGATGCAATCCATCAGACCAGAGTTGCAGCCGCCGAAAACCAGGTCGTGGCCGTTCTCAGCCATCCACTTTCCCATCTCTTCAGTCAACGTGAAGAAGTCGGGGTCGATATTCTTATTTGCTGAACAAAAAACTGCTATTTTCATGTCTTATTTTTCTATTTGATGATGTTTTATCTGTTGTTTATGAATGTTTTAGGCAAAGGTACGCAAAAATATCGAGATTATTGGGCTCTTTTTGCGGATAATTTCTTAATTTTGCAAACAATAACTAATCTTATAAACAGGAAGATAGATTTCCTATCAACAAATTATAAACAGAAAGATAGAATGAAAAGGATTATCACATATAGTATCATCGCATTGTTGCAGGCGTCGGTGGCGCTTGCTCAGACCTCTGTGTCGCTTGCAAAAACCCCTTCGAAGCCGAAGCTTCAGAAGCGGGAGAAGTATGAATGGCAGGGAGAGATTCCTACCTATGTAGAAACGCTGAAGAAGGAACTGACCTATCCGATGGCTTGGGGAAACAGTCCTATCAGAAACTTCAAGAAGTGGAAGAAGGCGGCAAGGGCGAAGGTGTTTGAATGCATGATGACACCTCCGAAGGCGGCTGCGGCTTGGAATATGGAAGTATTGGGCGAGGAACAGAGAGACGGATATAAGGCGCAGAAAATCGCCTTCAATATCAATGCCTATTCCCGAATTACGGCTTATCTCCTGATTCCGGATGGCAAGGGACCATTCCCAACAGTCAATGCGCTTCATGATCATGGTGCCCATCTCTTTATCGGAAAGGAGAAGATGATTCGTCCTTTCTTTACTCTGGAAGAAAAAGATTCCCCTACGAAGCAGGCGCTCTGTCAGGAGATTCTGGATGATGCGGATGCGTGGGCAAAGCAACTTTACGATAATCAGTACGTGGGCGATTATCTGGCGAAACATGGCTACGTGGTCTTTTCGGCAGATGCTCCGATGTGGGGAGAAAGAGGCCGGAAGGAGGGCGTAGATAGAAACAAATACGACCTGATAGCCGGCAACATGATGATGCTGGGTAGAGACCTCTCAGCCTTCATGACTTACGATGATATTTCCAGTACCGAGTTCCTAGCTTCGCTGCCGATGGTGGATGCGAAGCGTATCGGATGCGTAGGCTGTTCGATGGGAGCCTATCGCTCGTGGATGCTCTCGGCATTATCGGATAGAATCAAGGCGGGTGCTTCCATCTGTTGGATGATTACTACGGACGCTCAGCTTACCCGGAGATTCGGAAGAAAGGAGAATGGCGGCTTTGCGAATTGCATCCCGGGGTTGAGGCAGTATCTCGACTATCCTCACATCGCCTCCCTCGCCTGTCCGAAGCCGATGCTCTTCATCAATGGCACAAAAGACAAACTCTTCCCTGTGCCTGGTGTAAAAGATGCTTTCGCCGAAATGCACAAGGTTTGGAAGAGTCAGGGAGCAGATAATCTGCTGGATACGGAACTTTGGGAAATCCCTCATTCCTGCGGATTGAAAGCGCAGGAGAAAATGCTGGAGTTTCTGGATAAGAATTTGAAATAAGAAATAAATAAAGAGCGGAAGAATAGCTGAGGTTAACAGAGTTAACAGTTAACAGCTGATTTTCCGCTCTTTCTACGCTATAGTCTATTTTTATGTCTGTTGTGTGCCTTCACACAGTAGAATTTTTATGTTTCTTGAAAAATAATAATCGGAAATGATGCAACTTTCCGATTATTTTCATTACCTTTGCACGCAGATACCCGTTCGCTCACGCCGAGTTGATGCTTTTCTTCCTTTTTAAAGGGGAGATGGGTGAGACGAGGACTTGGGAGGGGAGAGGTATCATACATAATATTAAAGTGCGTTTACTATGCGCTTAGTTCTTGACGAACTGAAACCTGGCAGTTTCTAACTCATGTCAAAGACTATGCAACGGTAGATGCTCTCGGGATGTGTATATTCACATCTCTGTACTGATGTGGCACCCTACGAAAGTAGGGTGTCCGATTCGGTATAGGGATAAGTGTATCATATCGGCGTGAGCTTCGAAGTTGTTCGTTTCGACATGATGGGCTTGCCAGGGCCTCAGTTCGTGAAGCGAGCAATGGGCAAGTTCACGCTTTCTTTTTGTTGTGTATAAACCAATTGTTTCACATTATAAAAAGTTAGATTATGGTACAACCTAATTTGCCAAATCAAATATTGCACTTTACAAGCTGCAATGTCTTAGAGAGCATCATAAAAGATGACGGATTGCATTTTTGGGCAAGCCGTTATGATTGTATGAATGATTCATTGGAATATAGATGGCTGTATGAACCATTGGAGGAGAAAATAGTAAGAGATAATCCTACTCTTAAAGGACAAGTCGATTCTTTATATGAGATATTCCCTTATGTTGTATCTTTTTCGGGTGCATCTGGTCATCAATATTTTTGGGAGAAATATGGTGAAAATGGAAATGGGGTATGCCTGGTCATGAATAGAAAGATTATGCAACCAACTGATGAACAATTTGCAAAAGAAGGTGATTATTTGGCATCTGTTAGATATGCGACAGAGCAAACTAAAATGGCAAAACTGTCGGAGGTTACATTAGAATATCGTAAGAATGGCTATGGGACGGCTAATAATAGTGAAGAGTTTGTTGATGAGATAGCCTGTTGTCCTTTTGTGAAATGTGAAGAATGGAGCAAAGAGGAAGAGGTACGCTATGTAAGAATACGTGAGCGCAATATGCTTGTTTCATATTCAGAGAACGGAGGGCGTTTTTCTTATCCACAGGATAAAAAATGTGTAAAGTATCGTGATAAAAATGGCAAGCAAGTTCCTTATTTAGACATAGTTTTTCCAAAGTTGTCTTTAGAAAGAATTGTAATTGGCAAACATTTGGAATTAGAAACAACAATCAAGGTCATTAATATATTGTTGCAACAAACTGATTATCAGAATATAGATATAGTGCAATCAAAGTATTAACAAATAAAATAGAATAATTATGAGTACACAGTCGCAATTTGGGAGTTACCCTAGGTTGAATGTAAAGAGAATAGGACGCATGGTGTCTCTTCTCATGTTAAATGTATTGTTGCTAAATAGTTGTATAACACTTACCAGCAAAAAGAAGGAAATAACTTTTACTTCGGAACCATCTGGCGCAGCCGTCTATCGAATGTTCTCTTCGACTAGTTATACTGTAGATGGTGTCAATACATACTATATTGGAACAACTCCTTTCACATACAAAGCTAGTGGAGCTCCCGAAGCATTTGCTTTTGTAAAAGATGGTTATTATTCGGAAATAATAAAACCTGAGCGTAAAAGTAGAATGGCACAATATCTCTTGGGTAACTTAATATGGATGCCTTATGGTTATATTGTAGATGTAGGTAAAATGTATACTTATAAGCAAACTCAAATAAATGCCAACTTGGAAGAAATTCCCCGGCATAATACTGCGACGGGAGGGGCACCAACTCCAAATAGCACTTCTAATCCAAGTGGACCTTCTCATTATGAAGCTGCTAATGTGGCTGATGTGGTAAAACCTGTTTTTCGTAAAGGAACAGAAGAACTTTCGGGTAAGAAGATCTTCAAAAAGTATACTTCTGCAGTGTTTATGATTTACAGTACAGATGGGGCTGATTTAGGTCAAGGATCAGGCTTTGTTATTAATCCTTCTGGTCTCGCCGTCTCTAATTTTCATAATTTTGATGGTATGAAAGCGTGGGGTATAAAAATGTATGGTAGAGATAAACTTTATACGATAAAAGCATCTGATATTGTTGCCTATGACAGAGAACAAGATTACATTATATTTAAAATACCAACAGAAATTCTAGGGGATTTCGGCAAAACCACTTTTGACTATATACCTGTTTCTAAACAAATGGTAGAAGTTGGAGACAAGGTATTTGCCATTGGTAGTCCTAGAGGGTTGGAAAATACGTTCTCGTCTGGCGAGGTGTCACAAATCCGTTCTGGAGAAAAATACAGAATACAGATTAATGCTCCTATTGATCATGGAAGTAGTGGCGGTGTCTTGATAAACGATCATGGTGAGGCTGTTGGTATAACTAGTGCGGGGCGAGATGATTCAGGAGCAAATTTGAATTTTGCTATTGATTTGGTTCTTCTTATGAACAAATATCAATAATAAGTACAGCATTTTAGTAGGAAAGTAGGTAAAGAATTCTTTTGGGCACGAGTAATCGTGCCCTTTTTGATTTCTAATCTGTCTTATATCTTAACTTTTTGCCTTTAAATCCCCCAAAAGTGTGTTTTTTTTTGAGATTTGGGGATTTTGACGACAAAATGTTGTATCTTTGCACCCTATTATAAGAAGTAGTTGGGTTAACAGAGTTAACAGTTAACAGCTGTTTTGCCGCTCTTTCTTCTCTAAAACTTCTTTTAAATATCAAAAGTTCACTACGCTAACCCCTTAAAAAATGGCGTTAGCGTAGTAAACTTTTGCGTTTTGCTTGTGTTTCCCGAGAAAAAGTTGTATATTTGCACCCAACAAAATATAAAGTTTGCAAGTATGGGTACTTTTAATGGAATTATAGGAAGACAGCGTGAGATGGCTCTGTTGCAGGAGATTTACGAGTCTCCTAGGGCGGAGTTTGTGGCTGTTTATGGCAGAAGACGTATCGGTAAGACCTATCTTATCGACAAGTTCTTTGGTGATAAGTACGACTTTTATATGACGGGTATCTATGAGGGTACCCGTAAGGAGCAGTTGGCAAACTTTGCCCATCAGCTGGAGTTTTATTCTCATAAGGAGCAGAAAACTCCAAAAGACTGGATGGAGGCTCTGTTTATGCTTCGCAAGTATCTGGAGACATTAAAAAAGGAAAAGCCTGTGCTCTTGTTCTTTGATGAAATGCCTTGGCTGGACACCCGTTATTCTCGCTTTCTCAAGGCTTTCGAACTGTTTTGGAACGAGTGGGCTTCGAAGCAGGACAATCTGAAACTGATTGTTTGTGGTTCGGCAACCACCTGGATGACGAATACCTTGCTGGGCAATAAGGGCGGTTTGCACAATCGTGTGACTCGCTCCATCTATCTCCGTCCGTTCAACCTGGCAGAGACGGAGGAGTTCCTGGCTTCAAGAGGGTTCTCGATGGAGCGCTTCCAGATAGCCGAGTTGTATATGGCGATAGGTGGAACACCTTTTTATCTCAATATGCTGAATCGTTCGCTGAGCGTGGCTCAGAATATCGACGAGCTCTTCTTCTCATCCAGTGCCCCTTTGAGGAGTGAATATGGCTTTCTCTTTAAATCGCTCTTCAAGGAATCCACGCTCTATAGAAGGGTGGTGGAGGCATTGGCTAAGAAACTGAAGGGAATGACTCGCCCGGAGTTGATAGAGGAGCTGAAGGTGGAGGATTCGGGGTATGTATCTACCGTGCTCTCCGACTTATGCAACTGCGATTTCATCCGCAAGTATTCGGCTTTTGGCAAGACGGATAGGGATTTCATGTATCAGTTGACCGACCTGTATTCGCTTTTCTATCTGAAGTATGTGAAGAACTATCATGGTGAGGATGAGCATTATTGGAGTCATCGCCAGATGGACATTTCCGGTTGGGAGGGCTATGCTTTCGAGCAGGTTTGTCTGCATCATATTCCTCAAATCAAGAGGAAGTTGGGAATTGGTGGTATTCTGTCGAATATCTGCACGTGGTCGTGCCGTGCTTTTACAGATGCAGAGGGCAATAAGCAACCGGGGGCACAGATTGACTTGATAATAGATAGGGGAGACAAGACGATTAATCTCTGTGAGATGAAGTTCGTCAATCATCCTTATTCCATCACTCCCGATTATGCGGCTTGGTTAATCAAGCGCAGGGAGTTGTTCAAGCAAGCTACAGGAACGAAGAAGACTCTCCATCTAACGATGATAACTTCGTATGGTGTGGAGCATAATGCTGGTTGGCAAAACATTCAGAACGAGGTGGTGCTGGATGATTTGTTCAAAGTAGAATAACACGGGCTTTATGGCTGTAGTTTTTCTTTATTGCAAGCAATTTTTAAATTAGTGATTTTGAAATAACTAACTGAGAAAATACTAGAATATAAAAGAGCGGAAGAACAGCTGGGGTTAACAGAGTTAACAGTTAACAGCTGATTTTCCGCTCTTTCTTCTATAAATCTGTAAAAGTCTACTACGCTAACGGCTTTAAAAATGGGGTTAGCGTAGTGAACTTTTTGAGTATGCTGAATGCATCTTTACCACAACTCCTTAGGCGACAGGTCTTTATCCTTTCTGCCCATCAGGTAGTAATCGGCAAGGAACTGGAGGTTTGCCTGCGTAATCTTCAAGCCTTCTTCCTTTACATACTGGCTCGTAAAGATGTTTGCGTCAGGAATCAGGTTGTTTTCTATCAGTTTGCAGACAATTTCGTAAGGGAATGGGAGACCATTGCCGCTGATAATGCCAAAGCTGTCGGTCTCTGCACGCTCCTGTACATAGTATGGGTTCTCAGGTGATGCGATGCAATGAGCCAGACCGAAACTGATGTTGATGCCTGTATATGGACTTCCGCTTAAGATGATGCCCTTCTCGTATTTCTGAGGGAATCGGATGTCCTTTGGCAACTCGAATTCAATCTCCTTGAGGAATTCCTTCAGCGTCTTCACATCTTCCAGGAAGATGAACTTGTCTTCGTATCCCTTCGTCTTGAGCAGATTGTAGTCGTGAATCGCCTTCTCATGATCCACCTTTTCATATTGCTCAGTAGCCTTCTTTCTGAACTCCTCATCCTCCCAAAGTTTGTGGGTAGGCATGTTCCTGCAAATCTTGCAGAGCCATTCGTAAGAAGTGAGCGCCAGAAGATTGTTTCTGCCGGCGATGGTCATTTCCATCTGCACAGAATAAGCGAGCGGTTCGGTGAGACCCTGAGGCGAGTTTGCCATCTGCTGGAGGGTAAACTGCAGGCGCTTCTGGTTGCCTACGTTGAAATAGCAGCCATAATGGAACCACGCCAGGGTGTCGCGACGGTGAATCTCATCCAACTCCTTGTTCTTCTCGATTTCCTCTTCGGTCGTTTCAGCGTTGCCCTCTATCTCAGGCATTTCGCTGAGGTAAGTCAGAAGACGCTCGTTTTCCGGGGCCGTTTCATACTCTCTGTCGAGGATGATATAGGCAAGTTTGGCAGCCAGTTCCAGGGTTCCGAAGAGGAAAGGAACGGCTTCCTGTACGAAACTGCTCTGCTGGTAATGGTGCCAGAGCAGGAACTTGACATCAGCGATGTTGATTTCCTCAGGGTCGTAAGCCGGGTCATCTTCGTTGAGCGGACTCTTGATGAATTCGCTTTCTTTCTCATAGAAAGGAATGTAGGTGCCGTAGCGCTGCTTGCATTCTTCCGTGAAAGTTTTCCAGATGCCTGTGCCCGAAATCACATCTTCGAAATAACCGGCAATGCTGAGTGCCAGCTGCTTGGCTTCATCCATATTCTTGAAGTTATGGGTGTAGCACGCCTCGTCAAGAGCGTGGTATATTTCGTTGGCGAGTTCTGTATAATACAGATCTGTTTCGTCTGCTTTTTCGTATGGATGCAAAGCAATCCATTCTTGGGTGAAAATAACTTTTTTCATATATTTCAAGTTTTCTTGGTTATCTGTTTGTTGTAACTTTCATGCAAAGGTAATAAAATATTGCAGAAATCTGCAAGAAACTCGCATTTTTTTCGTATCTTTGCACCCGAATTTAGGCAATCTTAATAAATGCGTATGATTGCCGCAAGCGTTTCGGAAGGATTTTGCACCCTAATTCATGGCTGGGAGGGTGAATTCGGCCTTCCATTTAGATTATAATGAATTAAGGTTAAAAAGATTTGAAGACATTTGAAGAATTAGGCGTGAGCGAGGAGATTCGCCGTGCCATCGAAGAGCTTGGATTTGAGAATCCAATGCCAGTTCAGGAAGAAGTAATCCCATATTTGCTTGGTAATAAGAACGACGTGATTGCGTTGGCGCAGACCGGTACGGGTAAGACTGCATCTTACGGTATTCCGGTTATCCAGAAAACTGATGCCAAAAGCAAGCAGACACAGGCTATCATCCTCAGTCCTACACGTGAGCTCTGTCTCCAGATAGCAGACGATTTGAACAGTTTTGCCAAGTACATCGACGGTTTGCATATTGCCGCAGTTTATGGCGGTACCGACATCGGAAGCCAGATTCGCACCCTGAAGCATGGTGTGCAGATTATCGTGGCTACCCCTGGCCGTCTGCTCGATTTGATTAATCGTGGCGTGGCTCAGTTGGAGAACGTGAACAACGTGGTGCTTGATGAGGCTGACGAGATGCTGAACATGGGCTTCTCTGAGAGCATCAATGCCATCTTTGAGAACGTTCCGGAAGATAGAAACACCCTGCTCTTCTCGGCTACCATGAGCAAGGACATCGAGAAGATTGCCCTCAACTACCTGCACGACCACAAGGAAATCGTAGTGGGTTCGCGCAACGAGGGTGCTGAGCATGTAAACCACATCTACTATCTGGTAAATGCCAAGGACAAGTATCTCGCCCTGAAACGCGTGGTGGATTTCTATCCACGCATCTTTGCAATTATCTTCTGTCGTACCAAGTTGGAGACTCAGGATATTGCAGATAAGCTCATCAAGGATGGTTATAATGCAGAGGCGTTGCACGGCGACTTGAGTCAGCAGCAGCGTGACCTCACCATGCAGAAGTTCCGCAACCATACCGTTCAGTTCCTGGTGGCTACCGATGTGGCTGCTCGTGGTCTGGACGTAGATGATCTGACTCACGTTATCAACTATGGTTTGCCTGATGATGTGGCAAGTTACACCCACCGAAGCGGCCGTACCGGTCGTGCCGGCAAGAAAGGAACATCCATCTCTATCATCCATACCAGAGAGAAGTTCAAGGTTCGCCAGATTGAGAAGCAGATTGGCAAGGATTTCGTGGACGGCGTATTGCCTACCCCAGAGGAAATCTGCAAGAAGCAGCTCTTCAAGACCATGGACGACATCATGAAGACCGATGTGGACGAGGATCAGATTGAACCATACATGGCAGAAATCAACCGCCAGTTTGAGTACATCGACAAGGAGGACATCATCAAGAAGATGGTTACCATCACCTTCGGTAAGTTCCTCGATTACTATAAGAACGCTCCTGAGATTATCAAGCCTGAAACCGGCAAGGGTTCCCGTGGCGGCGAAGGCCGTGGAAGTCGTGGCGAAGGTCGTGGCAAGGTTTCCAATGGTCGCAGGAAGCATGAGACAGAGGCTGGTTTCAAGAGACTGTTCATCAACCTGGGTAAGGCGGATGGTTTCTATCCGGGCGAAATCATGCAGTATCTGAACAAGCATGTGAAGGGTCGCCAGGAGGTAGGTCACATCGACCTGCTGAGTAAGTTTGCCTACATCGAGGTGCCTGAGGAGGATGCTAAGCGCGTGATGAAGGCATTGAACGGTACTGAGTACAAGGGCAGAACCGTGAGATGTAACGATGCTGATGAGGAAGGTCATGGCAGAGCAGCCCGTGGTAGCCGCAGTTCTGAGGGCAGAGGCGGCCGTTCTTCAGAAAGAGGCGGACGCAGCCGTAGAGGTTCTTCTGATGATGCTAGAGACTCTCGTGATGCTCGTGGAAAGGGAGGACGTGGAAGCCGTGGTGAATCTCGTGGTGGCAGAAAGTCTCGTCCTCAGGAGGATACAGGCGATTGGCGCCAATTCTTCCAGAACAACGACAACGTGAAGTTCAAGGGCGAGGAGCCAAACTTCGAGGAAGAAGGTTGGGCTCGTCGCAGACCTAAGAAGAAGTAGTTTAGGCAGCGATTTATAATAAGATGAAAGCCTGCATCAAAGGGATGTTTTGATGCAATATCCATATTTTGCGGTAAAAATACAGCAATTTCTTTGGTAAATTGCGGTGTTTTTACCGCAATTTTTGTATATTTGCAGCCGTAAACATCAAATTTATTGTATCTTTATACGCAATTTTAACCCTAAAAGATATTCTGTAATAAGTTAATGAAGAAAACTATTCTTATCGCTTGTCTGGGACTGGTAAGTCTGGGCTTGCAAGCACAGAGCATTTCGCTCGCTGGTGAATGGAATGTGGAGTTTGGAAAGAGCGGTAGCGCTTTTGCCAAGAGTAAGCGTGCCTCGCAGGGTGAGGTGAAGCGTGCCATTCTTCCCGGTACCATCGATACGAACCGTCTGGGATTCGCTCCGAAAGATACGATGGAAACAACGCATCTTACGAGACTCTATGCCTATAAAGGAGCTGCAAGATATTCCAGAACCATCAATATCCCGAAGGACTGGAAGAAGAAGCCAGTAGAACTCTTCCTGGAGCGTACCCGACCGACATGGGTGTATGTGGATGGAGAACTGGTGGATTCCTGCAACTTCATCTCTACTCCCCAGCGCTATCTTCTGCCAAAGAAGGTGAAGCCGGGCAAGCATTTTCTGGAAATCGTGGTGGATAATGGAAGAGGTGTGCCTGAGCAGGTTTACGGTTCCAGCCATGCTTACACGGAAGATACGCAGACCAACTGGAATGGAATTATCGGAAGGATAGAACTCCAGCTAGCCAGCTCTGTAGAGAGCAAATCTGCAGAAACTCTAACAGGAGCAATCCCTAGCCGTTCTGTTGCTTCTCCTTCCGCCCTTCAGATGCCTGATTTCGCCAAGGATTTTCATATCGAGGGTGCGCATTTCTATGCTGATGGACATCCTGTCTTCCTTCGTGGCAAGCACGATGCGGCTGTATGGCCGCTGACGGGACATGTGGAGATGAGCGTGGAAGGCTGGATGAAGTATCTTGGAACCTGCAAGGAGTATGGAATCAATCATGTGCGCTTTCATTCCTGGTGCCCACCGGAGGCGGCTTTCGTGGCAGCGGACAGTCTGGGAATCTATCTCCAGCCGGAACTTCCTTTCTGGGGTTCTTTTGACAAGAAGGATGAAAGGCTGATGGCGTTCCTGCATCAGGAAGGCGAGAACATCCTCAGAGAATACGGTCATCATCCATCTTTCAGAATGATGGCGCTGGGTAATGAACTCTGGGGCGACATCGACAAGATGAAGGAGTTTGTGGATGATTTCCGCAAGATTGCGCCAGATAAATACTATACCTTCGGCAGCAATTACTATCTCGGTTATCAGGGAATAAAAGAAGGAATGGATTACTTCACCACTTGCCGCATCGGAGGCGAGGGATGGGGCAAATACAATACCCATACCCGTGGTTCCTTCTCGTTTGCCGACGCTTACGATGGAGGAATGATCAATCATTTCCATCCTAATTCTACGATGAACTTTGATGAGGCTTGCGATAAGGCAGGAATCCCAATCATCTCTCACGAAACAGGCCAGTTTCAGACCTATCCTGATTATCGGGAAATGAAGAAATACACCGGAGTGCTTCATCCTTATAACTTTGAAGTGTTCCGTCGCAGGCTGGCTGCAGCCGGAATGCTTTCGCAGGCAGATGATTTCCACAAGGCTTCGGGCTTATGGAGCGTGAAACTCTATAAAGCCGATATAGAGATGGATTTGAGAACCCGGAATATGGCGGGTTTTCAATTGCTCGATATTCAGGATTATCCCGGTCAGGGAAGTGCTTTCGTAGGCATCCTGGATGCGTTTATGGAGAGCAAGGGAATCACTACGCCCGAGGAATGGCGCCAGTGGTGCTCGCCTGTGGTTCCTCTGCTGGAAATGAAGAAGTTCTGCTTTGAGGATGGTGAGAAGATTCAGGCTAAGGTTAAGGTTGCCAACTATGGCGGTTCTTCGCTGAAGGGCAAGAAACTGAAGTGGCATCTGGCTGCCGAGAACGGATTGTTCTGTATGGATGATGGAACTTACAGCACCAAGGATGGTGAAGTGAGAAAGAATGTGGGCGACTTGATGGCTGAGGATGAGGGAGTATTGAACATCTTTTCATACGATGAAGGTTTGGTGGATGTGGGTGAACTGAATGGTGTTTTCCACGTGCAGAAACCTACCAAGCTGCTTCTTACATTAAACATTGAAGGAACAGAGGAGAGAAACTCCTACGAACTTTGGGTTTATCCGAAAAAGACGATGGAAAAGAAGGGCGTCATCATAGCCAAGGATTTGAATGATGAAGTGGTGAAAGTCTTGGAAAAGGGCGGAAAGGTGCTTTGGATGCCTACGGCTTCCAGCCATTTCGTGGCTGCCGATGATACGCTTTCGCAGGCAGATAATGCTACTCCTTATACTGTTGGCGGACTCTTCCAGACCGATTACTGGAACTATCGCATGTTCAAGACCATCTGTGAGAACAACAAGAAGAAGGTTTCTCCAGGAACCCTGAGCATTCTGACGAATCCGGAACATCCGATATTCAAGGGATTCCCTACGGAAATGCACACCAACTGGCAATGGTTCCCTGTCATCAAGGAATCGCATCCGCTGGTGCTTGACAACTTCGCCAAGGATTATCGCCCGATAGTTCAGGTGATAGATAATATCGAGCGGAATCATAAGTTGGGTTTGGTGATGGAATGGAAGGTGGAAGCCGGAAAGCTTCTCGTCTGCATGAGCGATTTGGAAAAGGCTGCCAAATATCCGGAAGGCAAGGCTTTCTATCAGAGTGTACTGAACTATATGCGCTCTGCCGATTTCAATCCATCTGCAGAAATAACGGTGGATGAATTGAAGAAGAAACTTGCCGAGAAGCCTCGTCAGGTTTCATTGAAGGAGCTGAATAATATCTCGCAATATTAATAGAAATTCTGTAAGTTGCGAATCTGTAAGATAAAAATAAACTGAAAATCAGCAAGATAACAAGAATAGAAAGACAAAATAAAACAAGAGCGGAAAGCCAGAAGTTAACAGGTTAACAGTTAACAGCTGATTTTCCGCTCTTTTTATATTATCCTGAGATTAATCTTTATCCCAGGATAAACCTTTATATCATCTCTATTGATTTAGAGATAGGAATTACTTTGCATTGATCTCCTTCAAGAGGCGGTCTGCGTGTCCCCACTTATCCATCAGGTAGAGCACATAGCGAATATCTACACCAATGCAGCGAGCCAGGCGCTTGTCGAAGTTGATGTCAGAGCTGAGGCTGTCCCAGTTGCCATCGAAGGCAAGACCAATCAACTCGCCCTTACCATTGAACATAGGGCTACCAGAATTACCGCCGGTAATATCGTTGTTGGTGAGGAAGCAGAGCTGCATCTTGCCAGTCGTCTTATCCTGATACTTGCCGAAATCCTTCTCAGAGAGAAGCTCGTGCATGATAGGCTCAGCGTAGTAATCGATTACCTTATCGCCCTGCTTCATCTTCTCAACGAGGCTCTCGGCTGTGGTATAATAGCCTGATGGCTTGCCACCGAGGTCGAAACCGCCTACCTGGCCATAGCTCAATCGCATGGTGAAGTTGGCGTCGCTGTAGTGAGGCATGTCTTCCTCCATACGGAGCTTGGCAGCGCAGAGATACTTCTCCTGCTCGGCGATGCTGTCGTTGATGCTGCCCATCTGAGCAGCGAAATCACCATATACATCGTTCAGATCCATACCGAAGCTTACGCCTGGATCCTTCTCATATCCCTTCTTGTTGAAGTAGAGCTTGGCACCCTTCTTCATGATGAGAGATTTCTCCCAGAGATAATCCACATACTTGGCGTAGTTACCGCCAAACTCAGCATCGATGGTCTTGTAGAACTTAGGCAACCACTTGGCATCTACGTGCTCCTTGTAGTTCTTCAAGAGGGTAGCGAGCACTTCCTTATCGAGCGCCATATCCCATTCTGCAGAGTTATCTTCAAACTCATGATACTGCTTCTTCTTGTTCTTCTCAGGACCCTTCACCTCCATGTTGGTCTGGAGCTTGATGGCACGGGTAGAGAACTCGATGTTGCTTCTTCTTGTGAAAGATTCAGCGAAGTTGGTCCAGGCGTATTTCACGTCTGCGCTCTCCTTGTAAAGCTTGGCGAGCTTGTCGAAATCTACCTTGTGGGCAAGATCGTTGGCTGCCTTGGCTGTATCCTGCCAAGCACGGAGACGGGTTTCGTACTCACGCTTCAGATTCACGATGCCGATAGAGTCGATACACTTGTTCATACCGATGGCATTCTTCCAGTAGTTGGAAGAGCTGGCGTACTTGCTGTCGTACTTGATGCGGACAGCCTCGTCGGCACGCATGTGCTTCTGCATTACTTCCTGCTTTACACCACGAACCTGGGCACGAGGCGCATTCTCAGCATCGCGCATGGTCTGGATTCCGTAGCTTGAAAGATAGCGCTCTGTGCTGCCTGGGTAACCCATGGTCATCGCATAGTCGCCATCCTTGTAACCCTGGAGAGAAACCTGAGCCCAACGCTTAGGATGATAAGGCACATTGTCCTTGCTGTAGGCAGCAGGACCATTGGTCTTAGGGTCAGCATAGATGCGGAATACAGAGAAGTCGCAGGTCTGGCGAGGCCACATCCAGTTGTCTGTATCGCCACCAAACTTACCCATTGACTTTGGTACGGTGAAAACCAGACGCAGGTCGGTGAAGTCGCGGTAAGTAGTAGCGTACCATTTGTTGCCCTCGTAGAAAGGCTGAACGGTGATATGGAGGGTAGAATCGTTCTTCTTCGCCTCTTGGGTCATCTCGTTCTCTAGAGAATCGATGAGTTCATCGCGCTTCTTGTTGTCGAGTTTCTCGTATCCGAGGCTCATCACCTTATCGGTTACATCCTTCTGTTCAACCATGAAGCTTACGAACATATTCTCGTTAGGCAATTCCTCTGCGTAAGATTTAGCAAAGAAACCGTTGAGCATATAGTCGTGTTCCACGGTAGAGTGGCTTCTGATAGCCTCGAAACCGCAATGGTGGTTGGTAAATACCAAACCGTCTGGAGAAACGACTACGCCTGAGCAATAGCCAGAGAAATTAACCACAGCATTCTTCAAGGCATTCTCGCCATTGTAGAGCTGGTCGTAAGTCATACTGAAACCTTCGCGCTGCATCATCTCATACACAGCGTTAGGCAAGTTGTAAATCGTCCACATTCCCTCGTCAGCGTGAGCGGTATTGATTCCGCAGAACGCCATGATAGAGGCGATAAGGACCGTTGCTTTTTTCTTCATTACTTGTTTTTGTTTTCTATTTTTATTATGATGTTATTTATTCCTTAATTCCGCAACACTATATTTAACATTATTTATAAGTGCCTGAGCAACAAAAAGTTACCCAGGATTTTGCCATGTCAGAATTTTCACTTACCTTAGTGTTGCGAAAAGAAGACAAGCAAAACTCTAATATGACATGGCAAAGATACAAATAAAATCTGAGAAACTCACTCCTTTTGGAGGAATTTTTTCTATTATGGAGCAATTTGATGCTCTTTTAGCTCAAACCATAGATTCCACCTTGGGATTGAGATGCACTATGTTTGGTTATCAATATAGCGAAATTCTACGCTCTCTGATGTGCGTATATCTTTGTGGCGGCTCATGTATTGAGGATGTTACAACTCACTTGATGAAACATTTGTCTCTTCATCCAACTCTTCGCACTTGCAGCGCAGACACCATATTGCGTGCTATCGAAGAACTGACTTGTAAGAACATCACCTATAAATCTGCTTCTGGCAACTCCTATGATTTCAATACTGCAGACAAGATGAACTGCTTATTGATCAAAGCCCTGCTTGCTACTGGTCAATTGAAATCCGGTCAAGAGTATGATTTTGACTTTGACCATCAGTTCATTGAAACAGAGAAGCATGATGCAAAACCAACCTACAAGAAGTTCCTGGGCTATAGTCCAGGTGTGGCAGTCATTAACGACATGATTGTCGGTATTGAAAATAGAGACGGCAACACAAACGTGCGCTTCAACCAAAGAGAGACTTTGGAAAGAATCTTCAAGCGACTGGAGGCATCAGAAGTATATATATCCCGTGCCCGCATGGATTGCGGCTCATGCTCGGAGGAAATCGTAGATATGGTAGAGGCTCATTGCAGGCATTTTTATATTCGTG
>ERZ860023.20-NODE-20-length-96769-cov-18.800163_pt1 | contig 96769 bp, 71 predicted proteins | sample MGYA00509983_ERZ860023 | MGnify/ENA primary metagenome ERZ860023 (study PRJEB30046, sample SAMN00715180) | human gut metagenome | study: EMG produced TPA metagenomics assembly of the A metagenome-wide association study of gut microbiota in type 2...
CAAGAGCAGCACCCGATGCATTCTTAGGCGCAATATCTACCGCCATCAAACCACCGAGGAAGCAAAGCAACACGCCGATGCTCAAACCGAACAGTACCATCGCCGTAGCATCAACCCAGAGATGATGGCCCGGAATCAGCAGGAACAGACAGAGCGCCAATGCATTCAGCAAGCCGAAGATAACGGCTGGCAAATAACGGTTGCCCTTGAAAATCTTATCAGATACCAGTCCGGATGATACGGTTCCCACAATACCCAGGATAGAGTTGATAGAGATGATGAAGCTGGCATCAATCGTAGTATATCCCTTCTCGTTCTCAAGATAGAAGATACCCCAGCTGTTAACAGCATAGCGGCTGATATACATGAAAGCACTACTCAAGGCCAGAATCCAGATGAGCGGATTCTTCAAAACCGCACTCTGTGCCTTGTTGTAAGATTCCGTATCCTGTTTCTTTTCCTCTACCTTGATACCCGGCAGAGTAACACCCTTGCTTGCAGGTGTATCGTGGAAGAAAGTAAGGAGCAGGACAACGCCCGCCAAACCTACTATCGCAGCTCCGATAAAACCATATTGCCATCCGAAGGCGCTCACGATGGAAGCCACAAAGATGAAGGTCATCGCCTCACCTATATTATGGCTCGCACTCCAGAATCCGTAGAACGTTCCTCGGTTCTTATCGTTAAACCAGCGGGAGAGACCTACCACGCAGGAGGCAGCTCCCATCGACTGGAACCATCCGCTCAATCCCCACAAAACTGCGAAGAGGATGAAGGAATTGGTAAAGCCCAAAGCCAGATTCACCAAGGCTGTAACGAGCAGACCGGTAGACATCAGTCGCTTGATGTTGCTTCGGTCAGCAAGAAAGCCGTTGGTAAACTTACCGATAGCGTAAGTGAAGAACAATACTGAGCCGATGATACCGAGCTCAGTTTCAGAGAATACGCCATTATCTACAATCGGTTTTTTGATTACGTTCAGGCTGAGTCGGCACACATAATATGTACCATATCCTATGGTAGCAGAAAGGAAAGTAGCCCATTGCAGACGTTTCAGTTTTCTTTCGTTTTCCTCAGGTGTTGAGGCTTTAGCCGGAATCGGTTCCGAAACCTTATAGAAGTCTATTATTTTCTTAAACATATAATCCTTAGTTGTTATTTATGAAGTTTCTTTGCTCTCAAATAATCGAGAAGCTGGGCAGGGCGATCGGTCTGAATCAGTTTGAATCCCTGTTGGATAAGCCATCCCCAACTTTCATCAGGTTGTTTCAGTTCAACAGCCCTATCATCATCGTGCTCAGCATTTTGTGCAGGCCATAAGGCGTTGACAAATACTTTGATGCCGTTGTCGTTTAGCTTTTTAATCAGTTCAAATACCTTATCGTTTACTTGAGAAAATCTAACCTCAAACGCTAGAGGTTTCTCATTCTGCAAGTAACTGTCGATAATGCTTTCTGCCTCAGGCTTGCATAAGTCTGCCTTGGGCATGAAAATTACTTTGTCTAGAATATCGCCATGCTGTTCCTTAATCGTTTGATAAGGTATCTTTTCCTTGACAACACATTGGTTAGCCGTACCGGTTTCTTCAAGAATCTTTTGAACATCTTCAAAGTATTCGTAGCCCTTGTCAACATTCACCAGAATTTTTCCCTTACAGAGCAACATGGTTTCTCTAAGTGTAGGAATCTTATGACGGGTAAGGCAGCCTGCGCCGTTCTTCAACCTGAGTTCTTTCAGTTCAGCCAGCGTATAGTCTTCCGGTTTTCCTGTACCATTGGTTGTGCGGTTCAGCGTATTGTCGTGCATCAGGATAAGTTCTCCATCCTTGGTTTTCTTCAAGTCCAGTTCAACCATGTCTACTCCCATGTCTATGCAGTTCTGAAATGCCTGAAGTGAGTTTTCTGGAGCATTACGCCAATCGCCACGATGCGAAACAACCAAGACTGATTGCTTGGCAGGAGCAGATAATTCTGAGAGAATTTCATTTAGGCGCTGTGCATAACTTGCAATAGCAAGCATGCACAACAAACCTAAACTTGTTAACCTTTTGAGCATATATACGAAACCTATTGAATTTTACTTATGAAGTTTCTTGGCTCTCAAGTAATCAAGAAGCAAAGCAGGACGGTCAGTCTGGATAATCTTGGTACCCTGACCAACAATCCATCCCCAGCTCTCTTCTGGCTGTTTGAGTTCTACGGCGCGATCATCATCATGTCCACCGCAAAGCTCAGGCCAAAGTGTATTGATGAAAACTCTTGCTCCACTATCACGTACTTTCTTAATCAGGCGGCGAGTGTTGGCATCATCAGTCTTGAAAACCAATTCGTAAGCCTTTGGCTTCATGTTCTTGATGTAACCGTCAATCACCTCTTCCGCACCAGGCTTGCCGAGGTTAACTACAGGCATGAAAATCATCTTGTCGAGAACATCACCATGTTCAGCCTTTACTACCTCGTAAGGAAGTTCAGCCTTGATGATGCATTGGTCAACTGTACCAGTCTCTTTCAATACCTTCATGGCATCGTCGAAGTAGTCGTAGCCCTTGTCAACATTCACCATGATTTTGCCTTTGCAGAGTTCCATTACCTCACGGAATGTTGGAATCTGATGGCGGGTCTTGCATCCTACACCATTCTTCAGACGGAGCGATTTCAAAGAATCAAGAGTATAATTCTCTGGGAATCCCTTACCATTCATGGTTCGGTCAATCTTCTTGTCGTGCATCAGAACCAGAACGCCATCCTTTGTCTTCTTCAAGTCCAACTCAACCATATCAACACCCATGTCGATACAGTTCTGGAATGCCTGAATAGAGTTTTCAGGAGCATTACGCCAGTCTCCACGATGAGAAACGACCATAACATTTTCCTTTGCAGGCTTATTGAAATTCTTAAGAATCTCTTTCAGATTACTTTGTGCAAAGCTCACCGAAGTGAGCATGCACAACAAAGATAAAATATAAATCTTCTTCATTTTAATTCAATTTACCGTCTTTCCAAACTAACTTTTCTCCCCAGAAAGGAACAAATGAGTTCTCGCAGTTAAGCTTGCTGGCTCTTTCTAAGGCAGAATTCAAACTCCATCTAGACTCTTCCTCGCTTTCGTGAGAAAGTTCCAGAATGTGTGAGAGCAATACATAGTCAGGTTTTGTCTGACCGGCACCAGTACCGATAATGTTGTTCTCGGTAAGCGCATTAGGTGCGTAGCGAGGAATCAAAACATTAACGTGTGGCAGAATATTGGTATACTGAGCAGCCTTGAAGTTTGAGTCGCCAGTATGGAGCATTGTGAAGTTGCCACTATCATCGCCACATTCAAAAGTAAATACAGAAACGAAGTTTGATAAGCCCGAGTTGTTATGGTCTGTAATAGACACATGAATCTTGATGTTATTAAACTGGTAATCGGTATTTTTCTTAGAAGTATAGCCACCCTTTATCCAGTTAGAATAAACAGGCTTTCCTGCATTCAGCATCGCGTTGATGAGAGCTGTGTTGTAATGATCTTGGTGTTTGTGAGTAACACAGAGGAAATCCAGGTAAGGCTCCAGTTTCTCTGCCCAGCGATGGTTGATGTCAATACCAAAGCAAGTGGTAGGAGTCTTTATGATGTAACCCATATTGTAGAGCTGCCAGATGCATGTAGTACCATTCTCAACGGTAGTCGTCTTGATGGCATTAATTACATGATCTAGAGACAAACGGTAGAACGCCAGCATAGGGTCGTACTTTTCTCTCATTTCAGCAGACTGGTCCAAAGAAGCAATATAGCCTTCAAAGAAATCAGAAGTGCAGTCGTCTGCCATCTTCTGTATCTTCTTTAGAACTTCAGATCTTTCCGCATTGAGAGGTTGCTGCTGTAATGGAGTAGTAGCCCACAAAGCTTCAGCCACCTCTTTTGCAGTCTTCATGTCGGTAGTTTCACCTATTTCGACAGGCTGCGCATAAGTCATTCCATCTTCGTCACTTCCACAAGAGCAGAGGGCGCAAGCGAATAATGCGATGAATAAATATATCTTTTTCATACTGATTCAAATATTAATATTGGTTTGTACCATGAATATTACCACCTCTGCAGCTCCATGTAGATTTCTCTGGGCCGGCAAAGATCTTAATAGCAGCAACATTACCGCCGATATAAGAAACATAGAGCATCTGGTTCTCGCCGATAGTCATACCAGACATAATCTTGGCATTATTATCTGTACCTTCTGAGTCCATGTGCCAAAGTTCCTCGCCATTTGCGCTGTTTACTGCGTAGATGCGACCGGCGCCGCTACCGAAATAAACAGTTCCCTTATTGTCGAGAACAGGGAAACAATAAGTAGGAGCTGCATCTATAGTAAACTTCCACTTCAACTGTCCAGCCTTATCAACTGAGCAGAGAGCCTTGCCACCCTTGTCTGTGAAGTAGATATTGCCGCTCTTGTCAACAATAGGAGCATAGATATCACCCGCAGCTTCAACGTTCCATTTGGTAGAACCATCTGTTGTGTTCAAAGCCAGCAAACCTGCACCACCAATCTGGGCAGCATAAAGAGTTTCGCCATCCAAAGCGAAAGAACCGATTTCGGTTACCTTACCGGCTACCTTCCAAAGTTGAGTGCCATCGGCCTTGAAACCATAAATAGTAGTACGTGTACCTACATAGATATTGCCTGTCTTGTCTATAGCTACAGCTCCAGCCTTGTTCTTTGTACCAGCCAGTTTAACAGACCAGTTCTTAACACCAGTAGCTGTATTGATAGAATGGAGAACGTTGTCGCCATCAAGGATATAAACTGTCTGTCCGTCAGCAGTTACAGCAGGGAAACAGTCCAGATTCTTGTTGGCAGCTCCTGTAGCGTATGTCCACTTCTGTGTTCCATCGCTGTTGATAGCATACAAGGTTGCGTTGCGAGCACCCTGATACAAAGTACCGTCTTTGCCTACTGCTACACCACCACCATAAGTAGTCTTAGGGATGGCAGCGGTCCATTTCACTGTACCTGTCATTGCATCAAAAGCAGTAACATCACCCGTAGCACCTGCAGAAGGCAAGTAGAATGTATTTCCGTCTGAAGAGAATACTGCATTTGCAGTCTTCACCATACCACCGTTAGGCATATCTGTAGACCAAACCTTGAAAGGCTCTGTATCAGAAACAGGTCTTGCCTTTGTTGTAGAAATCATAGAACGCTGGTTGCCATAGATGGCCTGGATGGTGATGGTATAAGTAACCTTGTTAACCAAACCTGTTATAGTATATGAAGTAGTCTTTGCATCCAACTCTACAGAACCACCTTCGTATGTAGCAACTTCCGGTGTCCAATTGACCAAATAACCTGTTGGGTTGGCTCCCTGCATAGGAGCCCATTCCAACAATACCTTCTCATCTTGTGCTGTAGCGTTTAAACTACCTACCTGGCAAATGTCCCAACTTGCTTTTGGAAGATCATCGCTACAAGAACCGAGAATAAAAACTGTCACTAAAGACAGCAAATATATAATCTTTTTCATGTCTTAACCGTTTATTAATTGTTGTCATATCCAGGGTTTTGCCAGAGGATAGACTTGTCGCCTACCTTTTCAATCTCCTGCTGAGGAATAGGGAAGAGTAATTGATAATCCTTGATTTCAACACCATTCTCTGCCATCACGCTCTTTGCAAATCCCATTCTTACCAAGTCGAACCAGCGCTGACCCTCATAAGGGAATTCTCTCTGGCGTTCAACCAAGATGCCCTTGCGGAACTTCTCCTGTGTAGGCAACTGTTTTGCTGTCAGATTAGAAATGCCAGCTCTCTGTCTTACGGCGTTGAGATACTTCAGGGCAAGTGAACCCTCAGATGCATCATACTGAATCTCGTTGAGCGCTTCTGCATACATCAGAAGAACATCTGCGTAGCGAAGAAGAATCTGATCATTACCTACAGTCTTGAAGGTAGGGCTCTTTGTATCATAGAATTTATTCATCAAACGAACGTTTTTCTCAACCTGTACGTATGTTATGAGGTCTTTGCGAGCATCACCTGTAGGGAATGTGTTGAGCAGAGAACTTGTCTGGTTGGTATCATCAGATGCGTTGGTGAGATTGTACCAGTAACTATGTCCCTCTCCCTCAATTTCCTTGTTGAAATGTACGGCGAAGATAATCTCATTATTATTCTTGTTATCCACATTGAAGACTTGGGCGATAGGGCTTACCAACTGATATTTTCCGATTAACTGAGAAAGAATGTCTTTAGCTTCAGTCCATTTGTGGAAAGTAAGATATACCTTACCGAGCAAAGCCTTGGCAGCACCAGAGGTAGCTCTACCCATATCTGCAGAAGAGTAAGTTTCTGGAAGATAGTTGTTGTCAACAATCTCCTTCAAATCTCCGGCAATCAAATCGAACATCTGCTCATCAGAATATCTCGCAACTTTCAGAGCCTCCGCAGCACTTACTACATGCTTGGTAGCAGGAACGCCACCCCAAATGCGGTACATGTTAAAATAGTTCAAAGCTCTGATAAACATCGCTTCGCCCTTGTACTGCTTCTTCAGGTTTTCTGCAAAGTTTGCACCATCAATCTGGTCGAGCAAGAGATTGCAACGATAAACGTTGTTGTTGAAGTTCGCCCAGTAAGAACTGAGGATTCCATTAGATGGTTTCTCTGTGAAATGGTCGATATCGTAACGGTCCTGGGTACCTGCTGTTGGGGCGCCCAAAGAAAGATTGTCACTACGATACTCGCAGCATTCTGTATAGAAATTTACCTGTGACTGCAATTTTGCGTAGCAGCCGATAACTGCTACATTATAATCGCTCGCAGTCTTATATACTTTGTCAATGGTTACGCTGCTTGCTGGCTCCAAATCGAAGAAGCTGTCTCCGCAAGAGGTCATGAGCAGGGTTGCCAATGATGCTAATACTAATATCTTTTTCATGTCGCTATATTCTTTATAATGTGAGATTCAAACCAAACATATATGTTCTTGCCAAAGGATAAGTACCATAGTCCTCACCTGGAGTCAGGTTCTTGGAAGGACGGGCATTTACCTCTGGGTTGTAGCCGCTGTAGTTGGTAATAGTGAAGAGGTTTTGTCCAGAAACATAAACTCTCATCTTCTCAACCTTAAACTTCTGAGTAAGTGCACGAGGCAAAGTATAACCTAATGACAGGTTCTGGAGACGAAGGTATGAACCACTCTCCAAGTGCCAGGTAGAAGTACGGCTGTTGTAACCTGTCTGCTTACGGTTTGCCTTATTTACCGAACCGCTGCCTGGATTCTCAGGACTCTTCCAACGGTCGAGAGCAATCTTGGTACCATTGGTGTTACCCTCCATATTGTCGAGGTAGCGCTTGTTCAAGTTCAGAATCTTGTTGCCATATACACCCTGGAAGTTGAAGTCCATATCGAAACCTGCATACCAGAGCTTACCGCCGAAGCCGTATGTGAACTTAGGCATGTAGTTGCCGCAGATTGTACGGTCTTTATCCAAATCCAACTTGCCATCTCCGTCAACATCAACGAATCTAAAGTCACCTACTTCTGTGTTGTCGAAGTGAGGATACTTTTTCAAGTCTTCTTCTGTAGCAAAGATACCGTCCTGTACCAAGAGGTAATAGTTACCGATAGGCTTTCCTACCTCTGTAATATAATATGCGTGTCCTACACTACCCGAAGAAATGATAGGCGCATTACCAGGACCTAACTCTTTCACTTCATTGGTGTTCTTGGCATAGTTGGCATTAAATGAATAGCCGAAGCCATTAGCAAATGTATGCTGTGATGTCAAAGCTAATTCCCAACCGCGGTTGTTTACCTTACCCAGATTCTGAAGTGAGGTGCTGTAACCTGTCAACAGAGGTACTGGTACATAAAGCAACATGTTTGAAGTGTTGGTATTGTAATAGTCTACAGAGAATCCAATGTAGCCGTCAAACATCTGAAGGTCGATACCGGCGTTGATCATCTGGTTCTTCTCCCAGCTCAGGTCGTCGCGCTTGATGTTGTCTGGTTTATAACCATAATGCAACAAACCTCCATTGGTACCTAAGATGTAATTGTCTGTTGACATGGTTGCCAAATGGTCGTAGTTACCAATCTCAAAGTTACCGGTTACACCATAGCTGGCACGAATCTTCATATCATTAACGAAAGACAACTCCTTTACGTTCTTGAAGAACTTTTCGTCGCTGATACGCCAAGCTGCTGAGGCTGATGGGAAGTAACCCCAACGGTTGTTCTTACCGAAACGTGAAGAACCATCAGTACGGATGGCTGCAGAGAGCATATAGCGTCCCTCGTAGTTGTACTGAACACGAGCCAGGTAAGAAGCAATAGACCATTGTGTCTTGTCAGAACCACCCTTGGTTACAGTACCGCCATTTACGGTCTGGATGTAATCATTAGGGTAATCGGTTGCTGTTACGTTGTCGGTCTTCTTGGTTTCTTTCTGAGCAGACTGTACAAGTATGGCTGTAATGTTGTGCTTCTTATTGATTGTTGTTGTGTAAGTCAACTGGTTTTCAACCAACCAGTTGAAGAAGAAACTGGAAGAACTGTAACCTGTTGGGTTTGAAGGAGAATCATAGTAGTCCTTTCCCTTCAAAGGCAGACCTGACTGGCGATATTTATCATTATGAGCACCATAATAATCACCACCCAAAGACAACTTATAGGAAAGTCCCTTCATCAGTTCCAATTCTGCATAAGCCTTACCTGTAATAGACATGCGGTCGGTAACATTAGACTGCAAGCGAGCCATCGCAACAGGGTTCATCACCTCGTTGTGCTCATAGTCTGTACCAATTCGCCAATATCCATTACCCTGGAAGTTATATGAACCATCTGCGTTGTATACAGGGAAGGTTGGAGGCATCATCAAAGCAGATTGAACGATACCACCTGCACCAGATGCATCTACTGTATTAGAAACAGAATAAGAAGGAGCGAAGTTAATACCGAACTTCAAGCGCTTGTGCTGACCTGAGAGATTCATGCGGGCACCAAACTTCTCGAAGTCAGAACCGATAATGGTACCTTCCTTCTTCATATAGTTGCCTGATACGAAATAGTTGACGCTGTTAGACTTACCTGAAAGTGAAATGTTGTGTCCGGTAGTCATCGCTGTGCGGAAGATAGCATCCTGCCAGTCTGTATCTGTCAAGCCCTTAACACCCTCCAGATATGGGAACAAATCGGTTGCAATCTGCATGTAACCTTTAGGACGTACGCTGTTTGGGTCACTTGCAGATGCACCAGGAACTTTAGAAAGATATGCGTTGTTACGTGCATCCTTTACGAATTCTGCATATTCGTAAGCGTTCATCATGTCGAGTTTTTTAGATACGTTCTGTACACCTACGTAACCATCGTAAGATACAGAGAGCTTGTCAGAGGTACCCTTCTTGGTTGTAACGAGAACTACACCATTAGAACCACGGCTACCATAGATAGCTGCTGCAGAAGCATCCTTCAAAACTTCAACAGACTCAATATCGTTGGTGTTCAGGTTGGCAAAACCACGCTCCATAGGAACACCATCTACTACATAGAGAGGGTCGCTACCGGCGTTGACGGTACTTACACCACGAACGCGAATGCTTACGCTACCCTCTGGGTCTCCGCTAGGTACTGTTACCTGTACACCAGGCATCTTACCTGCCAAGGCCTGACGGAAGTCGGTAGAAGGATTGTTGGCAAGAGCCTCTGCCTTGACAGAAGACACAGCGGTAGATACGTCGCGCTTCTTCTGCACGCCATAACCTACAACCACAACTTCTTCCAATACCTTATTATCATCTGCCAGGTTTACATTGATTACTTCGCGACCATTAACTTTGATATCCTGGTCCTTGCAGCCAATGTATGATACTGCCAACATACCGTCGGCAGGAATCTCGATGGTATAGTTGCCGTCAAGATCGGTTACAACACCATTGGTGGTGGTACCCTTCTCCATGACGGTAGCGCCGATAACTGGCTCGCCAGTTTCGTCTTTCACTACACCACGTACCTTGATTTTCTTGCCATGAGCCTGAGATTTAGCTTTTTGCTGAGGCTTGATGACGATGTAGTTGCCTTCCATCTCATAGGTAAAATTGGTACCTTTGAGCAATTGGTTCAACATACCAAAGACATCATCACTTTTCTTGGTTAATGTAACCGAACGGTTAGCATCCAACTGTGAGGAGTTGTAGGCAATCTTGTACTTAGATTCCTTTTCAATCTTCTCAAAAGCTGACTTAAGCGTTACCTTGTTTGAGCTGAAGCTGACGTTCTGAGCCGAAAGGGTCATCTGGCCTGCCAGGAGCAAACAGAAGCATGACGCAGAGATTCTTTTAAGATTCATACTTTATCTTTTTAAGTTAATAATAATTTGCTTGTTACGTCTTAAAGACAACGTGAATGAGAGTTACACCCAATTACAAAACTGTTAAAATGAAGTTTTTCTGAAAAAAATGTCTTGTGTTCGCAAACACCCTATAAAATTCTTCTTGTGGAAATTATAAATACATAAGATGAAGGCTCTAAATTAGCATTTCTTGCTGCTAATTTAGAGCCTTGATTTTTTTGTAAGTAATGCTTTGGGTATGGAAATAGCAGTAATGCTTTTGATAATCAGAATTTACTTCGTTCTTTCCTCAGGCAGAATTTTTCTCAATTCCCGCTCGTACTGCTCAGCATCCTCAAAGCAGATGGCCTGCATTCCGAAACGCTGGGCGGCTTCTACATTCTCTATTCTGTCGTCAGCAAAAAGACATTCTTCCGGTTTCAGATTGTACTTCTGGCAGATTCTTTCGTAAATCGCCCTGTCGGGTTTGATGATTTTCTCTTCTGAAGAAATCACCTGTCCTTCCAGAAGTTGGAAGATGGGATATTGGGCCATCGTTTCGTGAACCTTGGTGCACCAGTTGGAAAGTCCGTAAAGGTGGTAGCCTTCTGCCTTCAACTGGGTCAGTAAGGTGCGCATTCCTTTTTTCTCGCCCCTTACAAATTCGTTAAAGCGCTGGGCTACGGTTGCTATTTCTTCCTTATATTGCGGCATGATCTGCTGCATCTTGCAGAAGGTTTCTTCGAAAGAATCTCCGCGATCCATATTCTCATTCCATTTGCCGTCTATCAGGAGATGATAGAATCCTTGAGCCTGTTCGTGGGTCTTGAATATCTGGTCAAGCGTTTCAAAGTATTCGTAATCTACGAGTACTTTTCCAAAATCAAAAATCAAATTCTTTATCATGATATTTCCAGTTTATGTTATTATTTTCTGTTTTCATATCCCGTGCAGAGATACTCTTTTATGAAAAAAGGCGCATCATTTTTACATAATGCGCCTTTTGTTTACCTATTATAATATATGCCTACCTGATGATTACTTCATCTTTCTTCACTTCGTATTCCAGACCAGGAACCAGGTTCTTCAGGACAAACATGGCTCCCGAGAGGGTTTCGCCACGGTTGAAATGAACTGTAACCTTCGTCTTCTGGTGAATCTTTGAACGGAAGGTGAATTTCACTCCGTATGCATTACCCAGAATCTTACCAGCTTCTGCCAGCGTAACATCGTTCAGGTCAATCTCCTTGTTGCGCCAGCTTGTACCATCTTCTTCGGCCGAAACCTTGCGGAGGTTTACTGCCTTGGTCTTTACATTATATACTAACTGGTCGTTAGGTTTCATGCTGTAAACCTTGTCTTCCTGACCTATGATACGGAGTTCTATCTTGCCGGTTTTGAGTGTGGCAGATACTTCATCTGTATTTGAATAAGATGAAACAGTAAAAGAGGTGCCCAAGTCGGTAATCTCGAAATGAGGAGTGCTGACGTGGAACGGCTGGGCATCATCATGCCTGATGTCGAAGAATGCCTCTCCCGACAGGAAAACCTTGCGTTCTTCTGCTCCCTTGAAAGAGGAAGGATAGAGGAGTACGGAACTCTGGCTGAGTCTTACTTTCGTTCCGTCTGCCAAGGCGATGACTTTGCTCTCTTCGTTGATGGTATGTTCCTGGAGCATGGTTGCCAGTTTTATATCCTTGAGTTGGTTGTTCATCTGGACGTAGAGCTTGCCGAATACAATCAGCATCAGCAGCGGTACGAAGACGGCAGCCAGTTTGGCAAAGTTGAAGATTCGAAGCGATTTTTTCTTTTCTATTTCTCTTGTTTCTTCTGTTTCGAAGAGGCGGTTGTAGGCAGCAGAAATTTCTTCTTCTTCCATATAGGCTGAATCAGCCTTGTCCCATAATTTTCTAAATGCCTCGTTCGCCTCTTTATCGTCTTGTGTATTGGAAATCCTATCTAATACCCTTTCTTTTATTTCATCCGGCACATTGTGCCCGCTATAATAATCTATGATATCCCTTATCTTTGTTGCCATAATAAAAACTTCATTTACTTTTAAGACATGTTTCAATGGTGTTACACCCAATGCCAAGGTAACAAAATCATCAAATATAAGGCTTTTTTTATTTCTTTAAGAGCTAGGTTAAGATGATTTTCTACCGTTTTCTTCTGAATACCCAGCCGCTGGGCTATCTCTTCGTTCTTGAGATGCTGCTCGCGGCTCATGCGATAAATCTGCTGGCGTTGTTGCGGCATGCTTTCTACCACCATGTCGATGAGCAGCTGGGTATCCTTTGCCACCACATCGTCATGTGGCGAAGATTCGTTGGCGTATCTGTCTGGCAGACTGTCAATATCTATTGGGATGATGTGCTTGGAGGAAATATAGTTGATGACAGTATATTTTGCCAAAATAAAGAGGTAGGAATCGAAGTCCTGGATATCGGCAAACTTCTCGCGTTTGTTCCATACCTTTAAGAAGATGAGCTGGCTGACGTCATCAGCATCATCTTCGTTTTTCAAGAGCATGGCTACAAAACGGTGTACCTTAGGATAGAACCTGCGGAACATCGTTTCGTATGCTTTCTTGTCTCCTTTCGACATTAATAATATTGTTTCTTTTTCTATTTCCATTCTTGCGATTATGTATGTTTAATACGATAATAGCTGCAAAATTAAACAAAATATCTGAAATTGCAAGCTTTTGCGGGCATTATTTCGAGAAAGGCACATAAAAATGTCCTTTTTATCCCTTTCTTCCGAAATCGGCTGGAATCTCGCCCCATTTCTTCGTCTCCCATTTTATAATAGGTATGTTGATGGGGTGGGTGCGGAGCCAGTTCTCGGCTCGGGCGATGACCTGATAGAGCTGTTCGGTCTGGGGAGTGCGCTCCAGCTTGGTCTTGCATTGTTTCTTGCTTACCCAGAGCTGGGCATTCACGCTGTCGCTATAAATTACCTTGTCGGTAATGCCCTTCTGCTGCATCAGGGCGAGGGCGTGGACGATGGCGAGAAACTCGCCGATGTTGTTGGTGCCGTGGATAGGACCATAATGGAAAACCTGGGCACCGGTCTGAAGGTCGATGCATTGGTATTCCATCGGACCGGGATTGCCGGAACAGGCGGCATCCACAGCCCAGGCGTTGGCTCTTACCTCGTTGGGCAGAGGCAAAACGGTATCGTTTCTCCATGAAGGAGGATTTACGGGCATTTTATTCATATTTTTTCTTTTTGGGGTTGGAAAACAAAAAGGATTGGCTAAAACTGAAATGAGCATGCGCCTTGGAGTCGAGCTCCAAGGCCATGCTCATTATGTCAAATAGTCAATATTTTTTTTATTTTTAAATTGTAGGTTATTATATCTTATGTATATATTACATTCTTTCTGGAACCTCGATGCCGAGCAGAGACATACCGTTCTTCAAGATCTTTGCCACGTTGGCTGCAAGAACCAGACGGGTAATCTTCTCAGCCTCGCTCTCAGCATTCAGGATGCTGTAGTCGTGGTAGAACTGGTTGAACTCCTTGGTCAACTCGTAGCAGTAGTTAGCGATACCACCAGGGTTGTAGTTGTTGCCGGCATCGGCTACGGCTGTTGCGAAGTCGTTCATCTTCTGGATGAGGTCAATCTCCTTCTCGTTGATAGGAGCATCTGCGCCCAACTCAGCAGGAATCTCGATGCCCTCGGCTGCTGCCTTGCGCATGATGCTGCGGATACGAGCGTAGGTATACTGGATGAAAGGACCTGTGTTGCCGTTGAAGTCGATACTCTCCTCTGGGTTGAAGAGCATGTTCTTGCGAGCATCTACCTTGAGGATGAAGTACTTCAACGCTCCGAGACCCACGATGCGTGAAATCTCCTGACGCTCTTCTTCGCTCATGTCCTTGAACTTGCCAAGCTCATCGCTTGTCTGGCGAGCATCCTTAATCATCTCTGCCATCAGGTCATCAGCATCTACTACGGTTCCCTCGCGGCTCTTCATCTTACCGTTAGGCAACTCTACCATTCCGTAAGAGAAGTGAACCAAGTCCTTACCCCACTTGAAGCCGAGGCGGTCGAGCAGGATAGAGAGCACCTGGAAGTGGTAGTTCTGCTCGTTACCTACTACGTAGATCATCTTGTCGATAGGGAAGTCCTTGAAACGGAGGTCGGCAGTACCGATGTCCTGAGTCATATAAACTGAAGTTCCGTCAGAACGGAGCAGGAGCTTCTGGTCGAGGCCCTCGTTGGTGAGATCAGCCCAGACAGAGTTATCATCCTTGCGGAAGAAGAGACCCTTCTCCAATCCTTCCTCTACCTTCTTCTTACCCTCGAGGTAAGTATTTGACTCATAATATATCTTGTCGAAACTTACACCCATCATCTTGTAAGTCTCATCGAAGCCAGCGTAAACCCAGCTGTTCATCTTCTGCCAGAGAGCACGAACCTCAGGGTCGTTGTTCTCCCACTTTACGAGCATCTCGTGAGCCTCCTTGATCAGCGGAGCCTCTACTTTAGCTTTCTCTGTGGCAGCTTCTTCGTCCATGCCCTCCTTCATGTACTGAGCCTTGAGCTCTGCGATTTCCTCACGATAGTGCTTGTCGAAGGCTACATAGTAGTCACCGATGAGGTGGTCGCCCTTCTTGCCGGAAGTTTCAGGAGTTTCGCCATTGCCCCACTTGAGCCAGGCGAGCATAGACTTACAGATGTGGATACCACGGTCGTTAACGATGTTTGTCTTGATTACCTTGTTGCCGTTAGCCTCCATAATCTGAGCCAGAGACCAGCCGAGGAGGTTGTTGCGCACGTGACCGAGGTGGAGAGGCTTGTTGGTGTTAGGAGAAGAGTACTCGATCATGACGAGCGGACTGTTCTCTGTAACTGGCTTCTCGCCAAACTTAGGGTCAGCGTTGATGGTGTTGAGGAGTCCTACCCAAGCGGCAGGAGCGATAGAAAGGTTGAGGAAACCCTTTACCACGTTGAAGTCTGCGATAACATTAGCGCAGTTTTTCTTCAGGTATTCGCCGATTTCCTGTGCTGTATCCTCAGGCTTTTTCTTCGACATTTTGAGGAATGGGAATACGACGAGGGTAAGGTTACCTTCGAAATTACTCTTGGTCTTCTGCAGGGCTACCATCTTCTCTGGTACGTCCTGACCATAAAGCTCCTTCACCGCGGCGATGACCGAGCTGATGATTTCGTTTTCTATCTTCATTATTTAATATATCTTTTTTACCGGTAAAATTATCTTTTTAAACTGATTGAAGAGGGATTTGCAAGTTCCCTTTCCGTTTATGCGGCTGCAAATTTACAAATAATAATTGAATTGTGAAAGAAAAATTGCACATTCTTTTGTTTTTTGTCGCATTCTTTAGTTTTTTATTGCTTTTGCAACAGAAATGAAGTATTGCTGGGCTGTTGAAGACTGTCTTTAAAGGAAAGAACAGAAAGTATAAATGGGAATAGGAGCAAAAACCCCGCAAAAAGGGTCTTTGCTCCTATTCTTATCTGTTGGTAGCTGAATATAACTTCCGTGATTTATCCCTCAAGGATAATTGATGCCACGTCTTCGGGCGAATTCCATAGGAGTCCGTCTTGCAACTCGTCGTCGGTAAATCCGTTGAGTGCTTCCTGTGCTTCCCTTGGAGTAATGGCTGGAGTGCCGTCCTCGTTCTTAGTATCGAGCAAAGCCTGCAAGATGGCTGCTCTGTATTCTTCGATTGTCATCATAATTTTTATGTCGTTTCGTTGTTTATTTTATGATGGCAAAGGTAATGCATTTTTTTGAAAACACCAAACTTTTTTGTCATTTTCTTTTAGCGGATATTGAAAAAGTTTTATATATTTATATGCCTTTCTATGATGGTATGGCTACCTTTAAAGGTGGAAACTGCAGCACAAAAGAAGATGTTTCATGGTGCTGACTATGTGTTCATGGCAGACATGTGGAACCCAAAACACTTGAGCGACAGCAGACACTTGTGGGTACCTATTTCTTGGGAAAATGGTGCTCCGGTGTTGAAAAAACAATAAAAAATACGGTCGCTCTGCTTGTTTCTAACTTAATTTTCATATATTTGCAGTTGCTTAGCTGAGGCTACCGGCAACATGGAGGCATATAAGATGCTCAAGGATATGCCTATATATAATAAGGTATAGAATAGCCTATATATAATAAGGTGTAATTTCAATCTAATGTATAAATAACTAACAAACATGAAACAGAGACTGTTCGTAACATTGAGTTTGGCAGGATTAGCAATGGCAACCTTTGGTGCAACCAAACCGAAGACTGCCATTAAGTCGTTGAATAAGACGACCATCCAACAGCCAACTTACACAGAATGGCACGACCTTCAGGTGAATGCCATCAATCGTTTTCCGTTGCACACCAATTTCTTCACCTATCCGGCAGATGACTGGGTTTCTGAGAAAGACGGTAAGATCGTGAGCAAGGATATCCTGCACATGAACAAGACGGAGAGCAAGTATTTCCTTTCGCTCGACGGAACCTGGAAGTTCAACTGGGTGGCTAATGCCGACCAGCGTCCTACCGACTTCTACAAGGAAGATCTTGATGATTCCAAATGGAAGACCATGAATCTGCCTGGCAACTGGGAGATGAACGGATTCGGCGATCCGGAGTATGTAAATAATGGTTTTGCATGGCGTGAACATTTCAATGAGCAGCCACCAGCAGTTCCTACCAAGGATAACCATGTAGGTTCTTACCGCCGTATCATCGACATCCCTGCCAACTGGGATGGTAAGCAGGTTGTAGCTCATTTCGGTAGCGTTACTTCCAACATCTATCTCTATGTAAACGGCAAGTTTGCCGGTTATGCAGAGGATAGCAAGGTAGCTGCCGAGTTTGACATCACTCCTTATCTGAAGAAGGGCAAGAATCTGATTGCCTTCCAGACCTTCCGCTGGTGCGATGGTTCCTGGGATGAGGATCAGGACTTCTGGCGCTTGAGTGGTGTGGCTCGTGAAAGCTATCTCTTTGCCCGCGATGCCCAGTTGCATTTGGAGGATATCCGTGTTACTCCTGACCTAGTAAACAACTACAAGGATGGTGTGCTCAATATCTCTACCAAGGTAAAGGGTAACGGCAAGCTCGTCTTCACCCTCTTCGATAAGGACGGCAAGCAGGTAGCAACCACTACTGGCGTAGCTAAGAACGGTACTGCCAATTTCTCTCTGCAGGTAGCTAATCCTCAGAAGTGGAGTGCTGAGACACCTTATTTATATACCTTGCAGGTTTCCCTGATGGGTGCTCAGAAGAAGGACGCTATGAAGGCGGCTAGCATGACTCCTGTCAAGGTAGGTTTCCGCAAGGTGGAAATCAAGAACAAGCAGTTCCTTGTCAATGGTCAGCCTGTGCTCATCAAGGGTGCCAACCGTCATGAGATTGATCCAGACGGCGGTTACGTATTGAGCATGGAGCGCATGATTCAGGACATCAAGATTATGAAGCGCCTGAATATCAACGCTGTCCGTACCTGCCACTATCCTGATGATCCACGCTGGTACGAACTCTGCGATGAGTATGGTATCTATGTGGTAGCTGAGGCTAACCAGGAGAGTCACGGTTTCCAGTATGGCGATGATGCAGCTGCCAAGAAACCGATGTTTGCCAAGCAGATTATGGAGCGCAACCAGCACAATGTTTCCATGTACTTCAATCATCCTAGTGTCGTAACCTGGAGTATGGGTAATGAGACTGTGATGGGCGATAACTTCCTGCAGGCTTACAAGTGGATCAAGAGCCAGGACCAGAGCCGTCCGGTTCAGTATGAGCAGGCTCGCAGAGGCGAGGGTACCGATATCTTCTGCCCTATGTACTATCCTGTAAGTGCTTGCGAAAAGTATGCGAAGGACCCTAACAGTCCGATGCCGCTCATCCAGTGCGAGTACAACCATACCATGGGTAATTCGGGTGGTAACCTGAAGGATTACTGGGATCTGGTACGCAAGTATCCTATCTTCCAGGGTGGTTTCGACTGGGATTTCGTTGACCAGGGCTTGCACCGCAAGGTATTGAAGCCGATGACCATCAAGAATCCTGAGAAGATGAGCAATGAAGAGCTCCGCAAGATAGAATATTGCTACGGTGGCGATTACAACAATTACGACCCTAGCGACAACAACTTCAACTGCAATGGTATCATCGGTCCTGACCGTCAGCTCAATCCTCATGCCTACGAGGTAGCCTACCAGTATCAGAACATCTGGGCTAAGATGGTGAATGCAGAGAAGGGCGAAGTAAGTGTATACAATGAGAACTTCTTCCGCAATTTGAGCAACTATGCTTTGGCATGGAGCCTCATTGAGGATGGCGTGGAGACTCAGAACGGTACCATCGCTGATATCGATGTAGCTGCCCAGCAGACCAAGAACTTCACCATCCCTTACGACCTTTCTAAGGTAAAGGGCAAGGAGGTGTTCCTCAACATCGATTTCCGTCTGAAGAAGGCTGAACCTCTGATGGAGGCTGGTCAGATTGTGGCTTATGCCCAGCTGGCAGTGAAGGAGAAGAAGTGCTGCGGTCATTGTGTAGACAACATGGCTAAGGCTCAGGACGGCAAGAAGGTGAAGGCTAAGCTCATCGACAAGAAGGGCGAGCAGGATATCACCGTTACTACTCCTGATCTGACCGTGAAGGTGAACCGTACCACCGGTCTCATCTCTGAATATACCTATCGTGGCAAGTCGCTCCTCGGCGAGGGCGGTACCCTGAAGCCAAACTTCTGGCGTGCTCCTACCGATAATGATTTTGGTGCCGGCCTGCAGAAGAAGTTCCAGGTTTGGAAGAACCCTGTCATGAACCTGAAGGGTGTAGCTGTTGAAAAGGATAAGAAGGCAAACACCATCAGCATCTGTGCAACCTATGAGATGCCAGAGGTGAAGGGTGAGCTGGAAATCGATTATCTCATCATGCCTAACACCGGTGCGATGAAGGTAAGCCAGGAGTTTGATGCTTCTGATGATGCCAAGGTTAGCGATCTGTTCCGTTTCGGTATGCTGATGCAGTTGCCATACGATATGGACAAGAGCCAGTATTACGGCCGTGGTCCTATCGAGAACTATTCAGACCGTGAGGACTGCATGCGCATCGGAATCTACAGCGATGATGCCGACAACCAGTACTTCCCATACATCCGTCCACAGGAGAGTGGAACCAAGGGTGATATGCGCTGGTGGAACCAGACCGCTGCTTCCGGCTTCGGATTCAAGGTGAAGAGCTGCAAGCCATTCTATGCTTCCGCTATCCACTTCGACACCGAAGAACTGGATGATGGTGATGACAAGGATCAGCGTCACAGTTTCAACCTGAAGAAGTCAAAATTCACCAATCTCTTCCTCGATGCAGAGCATTCTGGTGTGGCTGGTGAGAACTCTTGGGGTGCATGGCCTTTGGAGAAATATCGCCTCCATTATGGCGATAAGAACTTCACTTTCGTGCTCATTCCATTAGATAAATAGTAGAAAAGCAGGGATTTATACGAAAATCCAATATATTTAAACAGAAAATCCACCTCATTCGGGGTGGATTTTTTTATCTTTGCACCACCTATCACGGAAAAGTGTAGGTACAGCCTAAAAATAAAACAATAACGAACAATATGAGAAAAGCAAAATTTTTCGCAGCAGCATTGCTGGCGATGTCTTCACTCGGAGCTTTCGCACAGCATCAGTTTACTGTTCAGGCTAACAAGCCTGGAGCAGAAATCCAGCCTACCATGTATGGTATCTTCTTCGAGGATATCAACTTCGGTGCCGATGGTGGTCTTTATGCAGAGATGGTAGAGAACCGTTCCTTCGAATTCCCACAGCGCCTGATGGGATGGAATACATTCGGAAATGTAACCCTCAGCGATGTTAAACCTGCCTTCGACCGCAATCCTCATTATGTAACACTTGAGAGCGCAGGCGCACGTGAGAAGCAGACTGGTCTTGAGAACCGTGGCTTCTTCGGCATGGGCTTGAAGAAGGATATGAAGTACGATTTCACCGTATATGGCCGTCTTCATCTCATCGATGGCAAGCAGGGCAAGATTCGCGTAGAACTCGTCAATTCAAAGAATGATGTGATTGCCAAGCAGGTCATCAACATCACCAATAATAAATGGCAGAAGCTTACTGCTACCCTTACTTCTCCTCAGACCGATGCCAAGGGTTTGATGCGTGTTTATCTGGAGAAGGGTTCTGAGAGCGTAGACCTCGACCATATCTCTCTCTTCCCTGAGGACAACTGGAATGGTCTCCGTGCCGACCTCGTACAGGATTTGGCTGACTTGAAGCCAGGCATCTTCCGTTTCCCTGGCGGATGTATCGTAGAGGGAACCGACCTCGATACCCGTTATGAGTGGAAGAACTCTGTGGGTGCTCCTGAGAACCGTCCTCTGAACGAGAACCGCTGGAGAGATACCTTCCCACATCGCCTTTTCCCTAACTACTATCAGTCATTGGGCTTGGGCTTCTATGAGTATTTCCTCCTTTCAGAGAAGATTGGTGCTGAGCCATTGCCTATTCTCTCTGTAGGTCTGGCTTGCCAGTATCAGAACGATGATAAGGATCCTAATGCACATGTAGCAGTCAAGGATCTTCAGAGCTATATCGACGATGCACTCGACCTCATCGAGTTTGCCAATGGGCCTGTTACCTCTAAGTGGGGTAAGCTCCGTGCCGATATGGGTCATCCAGCACCATTCAACCTGAAGCAGATTGGTATCGGTAACGAGCAGTGGGGACCTATGTACCCTGAGCGTCTGCAGAAGTTTATGGAGCAGATTCATGCCAAGTATCCAAAGATCAAGATCTGCGGTTCATCAGGTCCATCTGCTGATGGAAAGGACTTCGACTACGGTTGGGAGCAGATGCGCAAGTTGGGCGTAGACATGGTGGATGAGCACTACTACAAGAGTCCAGAATGGTTCCGCAGCAATGCCAGCCGTTACGACAAGTACGACCGCAAGGGTCCTAAGGTCTTTGCCGGTGAGTATGCAGCTCATGCCGAGAATGATCCAAACTCTTGGGAGGCAGCCCTTTCTGAGGCAGCTTTCATGACCGGTTTGGAGCGTAATGCTGATGTGGTTTATCAGGCTACCTATGCACCTCTCTTCGCTCATGTAGAGGGATGGCAGTGGCGTCCAGACCTCATCTGGTTCGATAACCTCAGTTCTGTCCGTTCTGCCAACTACTATGTTCAGCAGCTCTACGGCGAGAACAAGGGTACCAATGTGTTGAAACTTACCGAGAACGGCAAGTCTGTAGCAGGCGAGAACGGTCTCTATGCCACCGCTTGCTTCGACAAGGCTACCAAGAGTTACATCGTAAAGATTGCCAACACCTCTAACGAGGCAAAGGAAATCAACGTAACCTTTAATGGTATCAAAAAGTTGAACCCAGGTAAGGTAACCGTTCTCCATGCCGACGATATTCAGGCAGAAAACAAGATAGACAATAAAAATGTGGTTGTTCCTGTTGTATCAGATGCACAGGTTCAGGGCAATGTATTGAACGTGAAGATGAAGCCAAACAGCTTTGTTGTATACCGTTTCTAATTGCCGACCTCCAATCTTCAATAAATCCTTAAGGTACAAATAGATAAGTGGATAATGTGAATCCCTTGCGACTCTAGTGGTTGCAAGGGATTTTTTTCTCTCCTAATGCCCTTGAAATTACATGGCGACGCAGGAGTTTCTGTGTCAGGACGTAGGAAAGATTACGTCGCCATGTAGGAAAAAGGCACTTTATGTATAAGAAAAGTTTGAATTTTGCATAAAAAATACGCTCAAACGCTAGCAATTTGCTCATTTTTTCGTAACTTTGCACCCGCAAACTTATAATTAATAATAAAAGAAAGAATGGCTAATTTGAGATTTGAGGTTGTAGCCGAGGCCTTTAAGAAAAGACCTGTAGAGGTAGAGGCTCCCAAGGTGCGCCCTTCGGAGTACTTCGCCAAGTATGTATTCAACCGCCAGAAGATGTACAAGTATCTGCCATCTGATGTGTATGAGAAACTCATCGATGTGATAGACAACGGTACTCGTCTGGACCGTTCCATCGCTGATGCCGTGGCTGCCGGCATGAAGCTCTGGGCTGAGGAAAACGGGGTAACACATTATACTCACTGGTTCCAGCCATTGACAGAAGGTACTGCCGAGAAGCATGATGCCTTCGTGGAGCATGACGGAAAGGGTGGTATGATTGAGGAATTCTCTGGCAAATTGCTTGTCCAGCAGGAACCTGATGCCAGCTCATTCCCTAACGGCGGTATCCGCAACACCTTCGAGGCTCGTGGCTATTCTGCATGGGATCCTACATCGCCTGTGTTCATCATCGACGATACCCTCTGTATCCCTACCATCTTTATATCTTATACCGGTGAGGCTTTGGACTACAAGGCTCCATTGCTCCGCTCGCTCCATACGCTGAGTGAGGCGGCTACCGAGGTGTGCCACTATTTTTACCCTCAGGTGAAGAAGGTGCAGACCAATCTCGGATGGGAGCAGGAGTACTTCCTGGTAGATGAGAGTCTCTATTCGGCTCGCCCTGACCTGATGCTTACGGGCCGTACCCTGATGGGACACGACTCTGCGAAGAACCAGCAGATGGACGACCATTATTTCGGAACCATCCCTGAGCGTGTGCAGGCTTTCATGAAGGATCTGGAAATCCAGGCACTTGAACTCGGCATCCCTTGCAAGACCCGCCATAACGAGGTGGCTCCAAACCAGTTTGAGCTGGCGCCTATCTATGAGGAGTGCAATCTTGCCGTAGACCATAATATGCTCCTGATGAGTCTGATGAAGCGTGTAGCTCACAAGCACGGTTTCCGTGTACTCCTTCACGAGAAGCCATTCGCTGGCGTGAATGGTTCGGGCAAGCACAACAACTGGAGTCTCTGCACCGATACCGGCGTACTGCTCCATGCAGCAGGCAAGACACCAGAGGATAACCTTCGCTTCGTAGTCTTCATCGTAGAGACCCTGATGGGCGTTTACAAGCACAATGGACTGCTGAAGGCATCTATCATGAGTGCTACCAATGCCCATCGTCTGGGAGCCAACGAGGCACCACCAGCCATCATCTCTTCATTCCTCGGCAAGCAGCTCACCGACCTGCTCGACCATATCGAAAAGGCAGACAAGGAAGAACTCTTCGCCCTGGCTGGCAAGAAGGGTATGGAGCTGGATATCCCTGAGATTCCGGAGCTGATGATCGATAACACCGACCGCAACCGTACCTCTCCATTCGCCTTCACCGGAAACCGTTTCGAGTTCCGTGCCGTAGGTTCAGAGGCCAACTGTGCGTCATCCCTCATCGTACTGAATGCTGCCGTAGCTGAGGCTCTCGAAAATTTCAAGGCTCGTGTAGATGCCTTGATAGCAAAGGGCGAGGACCAGACATCGGCTATTATAGATATTGTACGCGAGGATATCAAGACCTGCAAGCCTATCCGCTTCGACGGCAACGGCTATTCAGATGAGTGGAAGGAAGAGGCTCAGAAGCGAGGCTTGGACTGCGAGGCATCCTGCCCGGTAGTCTTCGACCGTTATCTGGACAAGGAGAGCATCGAGATGTTTGCCAAGACCAACGTGATGAGCGAGAGCGAGTTGAAGGCGCGCAACGAGGTGAAGTGGGAGACCTATACCAAGAAGATTCAGATTGAGGCTCGTGTGATGGGCGACCTGAGCATGAACCATATCATCCCTGTGGCTACCCACTATCAGAGCCGTCTGGCGAAGAACGTAGAGGGCATGATCCACATCTTCGGTGGCGAGGAAGGCAAGAAACTGACAGCCCGCAACGTGAAGATTATCCGTGAGATAGCCGAGCGCACCGAGGCAATAGAACGTGGTGTAGAGGCATTGGTAGATGCCCGCAAGGTAGCCAACAAGATAGAGAGTGAGCGCGAGAAGGCAGTAGCATATCACGACACGGTAGCTCCAAAGATGGAGGAAATCCGTTATCAGATAGACAAGCTCGAGCTTCTCGTAGCCGATGAACTTTGGACATTGCCAAAGTATCGTGAGCTGCTGTTCATCAGATAATATTTCCTGGATAAGGAATTGATATAATAAAAAAGAGTGCATTGCCGTTAACAATGCACTCTTTTTTTGCTTATCCTAAGCAGAAAAGTGCAAACTAAGTTAAATATTCATAAAAGTTTGGGGTTAAAACTCGTAACCTACACATAATCAAATAAAAATGTGTAATTTTGCAGTCCGATTATTTCGGGGATACGCTTAGAGTCCCCAAGATATGGTGTGTTAATAGCATGCCCTGTGGCCGGGGTATGTGGTTAGTGAATCACCTGTCTGAATAGTGAGTAAAAAAGATTAAAAACGTTTTTTAGTAGTAAATTTAAATTTTAAAATGGACACATTAAGTTACAAGACTATTTCCGTAAACAAGGAAACAGCTAAGAAAGAGTGGGTCGTAATCGACGCTACCGACCAGGTTGTAGGTCGCCTCTGCTCTAAGGTTGCTAAATTGCTCCGCGGAAAGTACAAGCCAACTTTCACTCCACACGTAGATTGTGGTGACAACGTAATCATTATCAATGCCGCTAAGGTAGTTTTCACTGGTAAGAAGGAAACTGATAAGGTTTACACTCGTTACACTGGTTATCCAGGTGGTCAGCGCTTCAACACTCCAGCAGAGTTGCGCAAGCGTCCTGATGGAATGGACAAGATCCTCCGTCACGCTATCAAGGGTATGTTGCCAAAGGGCCCTCTCGGTCGTTCTTTGATGGACAACCTCTTCATTTACGATGGCACAGAGCACAAGCACGAGGCACAGCAGCCAAAGGCTATTGATATTAACCAGTATAAATAATTAAGGTAGAATGGAAGTAATTAATGCAATTGGTCGCCGTAAGAGCGCTGTAGCTCGTGTATACCTCACAGAGGGTACCGGTAAGATCACAATCAACAAGAAAGATATTGAGACATATTTCCCATCAGCAATCCTTCGCTATGTAGTAAAGCAGCCATTGCAGTTGCTCGAAGCTGAGGGTAAGTATGATATTAAGGCAAACCTCGACGGTGGTGGTTTCACCGGTCAGAGCCAGGCTCTCCGCCTCGCTATCGCTCGCGCACTCGTTAAGATCGACGCTAACGATAAGAAGGCTTTGAAGGATGCAGGCTTCATGACACGTGACTCACGTGCTGTTGAGCGTAAGAAGCCAGGTCAGCCAAAGGCTCGTCGTCGCTTCCAGTTCAGCAAGCGTTAATCTTATACATATTTTATTATATATATACAGATTATATATAGCTGAGCTAAAAAGTTTAGTATCTAAATCGGTGAGATTCCATTAATCGGGGACTACTCATCGACTGATCTAACATTAGATTCAAAAAGAAAGTAAACACAATTAAAAAAGAAAAAACAATGTCAAGAACAAATTTTGACCAGTTACTTCAGGCAGGTTGCCACTTCGGACACCTCCGTCGCAAGTGGAATCCAGCAATGGCTCCTTACATCTTCATGGAGCGTAACGGTATTCATATTATCGACCTCAACAAGACTGTCGCTAAGATCGACGAGGCTGCTGAGGCTCTCAAGACAATTGCCAAGACAGGTAGAAAGATCCTGTTTGTCGCTACTAAAAAACAAGCTAAGGACGTAGTTGCTGAGAAGGCAGCTTCTATCAATATGCCATACGTAAACGAGCGTTGGGCTGGTGGTATGCTCACCAACTTCCCTACAATCCGTAAGGCAGTTAAGAAAATGACAAACATCGATCGTCTCTTGAACGATGGTACATTCTCTAACCTCTCTAAGCGCGAGTTGCTTCAGGTAAGCCGCCAGCGTGCTAAGTTGGAGAAGAACCTCGGTTCTATCGCAGATATGGCCCGTCTCCCAGTAGCCCTCTTCGTTGTTGACGTAATGAAGGAGCACATCGCTGTTAAGGAGGCTAACCGTCTTGGTATTCCAGTGTTCGGTATCGTAGATACCAACTCTGATCCTAAGAATGTTGATTACGTTATCCCAGCTAACGACGATGCTAAGGATTCTGTAGATGCTATCCTTACTGCAGTTTGCGGTGCTATCGCTGAGGCTCTTGAGGAGCGCAAGGCTGAGAAGGCTGACGACAAGGCTGCTGCTGAGCAGAAGGACCAGCCTAAGAAGAAGGCTGCCCGCAAGGACGAGGCTGAGTAATTAGGCAAAGAAATATATACTGAAGCCATTGATTCTGTTTATGATTCGATGGCTTTAGTAGCTTTTAAGCAAAGATTATTATTAACTTTTTAATATAAAAATATTATTATGGCTGTTTCAATTGAAGATATCAAGAAACTTCGCGCTATGACTGGTGCTGGTCTTGCTGACGTTAAGAAGGCACTCACAGAGGCTGAAGGTGATTTCGATAAGGCAAAGGAGTTGCTCCGTGAGCGTGGTCTCGCTATCGCTGCTAAGCGTTCTGACCGTGAGACTTCTAACGGTTGCGTTCTCGTTAAGAAGGTTAACGATTTCGCTGCTATCATCGCTCTCAAGTGCGAGACTGACTTCGTAGCTAATGGTGCTGACTTCATCAAGTTGACATCTGACATCCTCGACGCTGCTATCGCTGCCAAGGCTCACACTCTCGACGAGGTGAAGACTTTGAAGGTTGGCGATGCTGATGCTCAGGCTGCTGTTACACAGCGCTCTGGTATCACTGGCGAGAAGATGGAGCTCGACGGCTACTGTGTTCTCGAGGGTGACAACATCGAGGTTTACGACCACATGAACAAGCACACTTTGTGTACTATGGTTCAGCTCAACGAGAACAACGAGGAGGCTGGTCACAAGATCGCTATGCAGGTTGCTGCTATGCGCCCTGTAGCTCTCGACGAGTCTTCTGTTTCTGAGGAGACTAAGAAGACTGAGCTCGAGGTTGCTGTTGCCAAGACTAAGGAAGAGCTCGTAGAGAAGGCTGTTAACGCAGCTTTGAAGAAGGCTGGCATCAACCCAGCTCACGTTGACTCTGAGGAGCACATCGAGAGCAACACCAAGAAGGGTTGGTTGACACCTGAGCAGGCTGAAGAGGCTCGCAACATCAAGAAGACTGTTGGTGAGGAGAAGGCTGCTACTTTGAACCCTACTATGATCCAGAACATTGCTAATGGTCGTCTGGCTAAGTTCTTCAAGGAGAACTGCCTCGTTGACCAGGAGTTCCAGTTTGGTGACGGTGACAAGCAGACTGTTGCTCAGTACCTCGCTTCTCAGAGCAAGGATCTCAAGATCGTTGCTTACCAGCGCTTTACTCTTGCTGCTGAGTAATCATTACTCAAAAGCAAGCGTTAATTTGACTTATAGTTAAATTAGAATACCCGGGAGTTATGAAGTTAAAGCCTCGCTTTGCTTCTAACTCCCATTTCTTTTTTATATAAAAATTTGATGTTATGAAGATATTTGCCATCGGTATGAACTATACCGAACACAATAAATCGCTGCATGGCACGTTATCTAAACCAGAGCGTCCTGTCATCTTTACCAAGGCTGATTCTGCTTTGCTCAATAACGGCAAGCCTTTCTTCATCCCTGATCATCTGGGAAGAATAGAGTATGAAACCGAAGTAGTGGTCAGAATATCCAAGTTGGGAAAGACCATTCCGCAGCGTTTCGCCCACCGCTATTACGATGCAGTAACCGTAGGTATCGACTTTACGGCACGCGAGATGCAGAAGAAACTGCGTGAGGCTGGTCAGCCTTGGGAACTTGCCAAGGGATTCGACGGTTCTGCGGTTATCGGCGAATGGGTCGACATCCAGAAGTTCCGTGATATCCAGGCACTGCACTTCCGCCTCGACCTCAATGACAAGACCGTACAGGAAGGCTGCACGAGTGATATGCTCTACAAGGTAGATGAAATCATCTCCTATATCAGCCAGTACTTCACGCTCAAGACGGGCGACCTGCTCTATACCGGATGTCCTACAGGCTGCGGTCCTGTCAACATCGACGACCATCTCGTAGGCTATCTCGAAGACAGGAAGGTGCTCGATTTTCACTGTAAATAAACAATATTGCAAGTAATATATCGATATGAACACAACAAAGGTTTGGAAATACATGCTGCTGGCATGCCTGCTCATGCTGGTGGCTCCTGCTCAGGCACAGCGATTCTTCAATCTGACCTCTTCAGAAGTCAGAGTAGATTCCGTGTTGCCCCGTTTCGTGTATTCCATTCCTTTGACCGGTGCATATCGTGATTCTGTATATACCGTCAGTCTGAAATATGGCGAGTATATCGATATGACTGCCTCCGACATCGCCAATTACAACCGCCTGTCGGGTGCAGTTCCTCCTGAGCAGGTATTTCCACAGCAGCGGGTTACCGAATGCCGTAAGCAGGGCGTACTCCAGATAGATTTCAGTCCTGTCGTATTCCGCAATAACCGCCATCAGCTGCTGGTCAGCTTCATGCTCCAGGTAGATGCCCGTCCTCTGAAGCGCTCCGAGCGTTCCAGTCGAGGTTCTCTGTTGGCTAAGGGCAAAGTATCAGCCTTCACTTCTTCTGATGCTTTGCGCTCAGCCTCTTCCCTCTATGCCTCCCATTCCGTTCTTGCCTCAGGCAGATGGGCGAAGATCAGAGTCAGCGAAACCGGTTTCCATCAGCTTACCGATCAGGTAGTGCGCCAGGCAGGCTTCTCCGATATCAGCAAGGTGAAGATTTACGGCTATGGCGGCAATCTGCAGAACGAAGCCCTTCTGGCGAGCGAACTGCAGGCTACCGACGATTTGCAGGAAGTTCCCCAGTGCATCGTTGGCGGCAAGCATTATTTCTATGCCCGGGGACCGGTATCATGGAAGTCAGAAACCGCCCTCCAGCGCATCCGTAATCCTTATTCCGATTACGGCTACTATTTTATTACCCAGACCGATGGAGAGCCTCTGGTGCAGGATTCAGCCACCTTTGTCTCTTCCCATTATCCGCAGCCTTACGATTACCATTCCCTCTATGAGCCAGATGGTTACAGCTACTATCATGGCGGCAGAAACCTCTTCGATGCAGAAGAGCTGAAGGTGGGCGATGAGAAGAAAGTGGTAATCACGAATACCACCGGTTCTGCGATAGGCAAACTCTCCGTAGCCCTGACTACCGCCACAAACAGCAAGGCTCAGATACTGAAGAATGGCAAGGCTTTGGGCGAAATCACCCTTTCTCTCAAAGATGACAATCCTACGGAGGAAACAGCTTACCTCAAGGCTACAGAGCGGGTTGTCACCTATCCCGATTCCGATTTCCAGGATAAGGATACCATCTCCATCAAGGTCTTGTCGGGCGCTTCCATCCGCCTCGATTATATCTCCGTAACGTGGGCAGAGCCTGGAAGCTGTGCCTTTACCGCTGCCAACCTTGCCTCCGGTGGAAAGATTCCGGCTGCCCAGTATGTCTACGGAATCACCAACCAGGATCATCATGCCGATGGAGCAGCCGATATGGTCATCATCATCCCGACCTCACAGAAACTGCTGAAACAGGCTCAGCGGCTGAAAGAATTTCATGAACAGCACGACGGACTGCGCGTTACCATTGTGCCTGCCGATGAACTCTATAACGAATTTTCTAGCGGTACCCCCGATGCCAACGCCTACCGCCGCTACCTGCGCATGCTTTCTGATAAGGCGCAGAGCGAGGCAGATATGCCGAAATATCTCCTGCTCTTCGGCGACTGCGTATGGGATAACCGCATGCTTACCTCCGGTTGCAGAACCCTGAATCCAGACGATTATCTGCTGTGCTTTGAGAGTGAAAACTCCTTCAGCGCCGTATCCTGCTTCGTCAGCGACAGCTGGTTCGGTATGCTCGGCGAGGGAGCCGGACTGTATCCTAACCGCGAGCTGCAGGATGTAGCCGTAGGCCGTTTCCCGGTAACTTATGCAGAAGAAGCCCAGGTGCTGGTAGACAAGACCATCAGTTATGCTCAGAATGCCAATGTAGGCGCCTGGCAGAACACCCTGATGTTTATGGGCGATGACGGAAACGAAAACATCCACATGAAGGATGCCGATGAGGTGGCAAATGATGTGCTCACCACCTATCCCGCCTATCTCGTCAAGAAGGTGATGTGGGATGCCTATACCCGCGAAACCTCCTCTTCGGGCAATACCTATCCTGAGGCTGCTAAAATCATCAAACAGCAGCAGGCGGCGGGAGCCCTCATCATGGATTATGCCGGACATGGCGATCCTACCCAGATGTCGAGCGAATCGGTTCTGAAACTCACCGATTTTACCAATTTCCGCAATACCAACCTGTCGCTCTGGGTAACCGCCTCCTGCGATATCATGCCGTTCGACGGTCTCGAAGCCAATATCGGCGAATCAGCGCTGCTCAATGATAAAGGTGGCGCAGTAGCCTTCTATGGCACCACCCGTACCGTTTACGCCCAGTATAACAGACATATCAACCGCGCCTTCATCTACAGAGTGCTCAGTCTGGTTAACGGCAAGCCAATCACGATAGGCGAGGCACACCGGTTGGCGCAGAACGACCTGGTAACCGGAACCGGACCAACCTCCGGCACCGATGTCACCGTGAACCATCTCAACTATTCCCTCTTGGGCGACCCGGCACTTTCGCTCAATCTGCCTATGCATCAGATAGTTGTAGATTCCATCAACGGCATACCTGTTGCCGGCGCCGCAACCCTGCCGATGCTGAAGGCAGGCTCTATCGCCCGCATGGCAGGTCATATTGAGGGAGCAGACGACTTCCGGGGCGTCATCACCGCTACCGTAAGAGATTCCAAGGAGACGGTTACCTGTCGCCTGAACGATACCGGCAAGGATGGCGCTGAGAAGGCTTTCGAATACAAAGACAGAACCAAGACCCTGTATCAGGGCACCGATAGCGTAAGAGGCGGCAAGTTTGCCTTCTCCTTTGCCGTTCCGCTGGATATCAATTATTCCAACCAGAGCGGTCTGGTCAACCTCTATGCGGTGAATACCGCCAAGACCCTCTCTGCCCACGGCTCCAGCGAGCAGTTTACGGTAGGCGAGAGCGAGGAGCAGAAGAACGATTCCATCGGTCCTTCCATCTATTGCTATCTCAATTCGCCTTCCTTCGTAGATGGCGGCAATGTCAACACCACCCCGTTCTTTGTGGCAAAGATAACCGATAAGGACGGAATCAATGCTGCCGGAAGCGGTATCGGTCACGACCTGCAGCTGGTGATAGATGGCGATATGTCGAAGACCTACGTGCTGAACAGCAATTTCACCTACGATTTTGGAACCTATACCAGCGGTTCCACCTATTACAGCATACCGCAACTGGAACCGGGCAAGCACGAACTCACCTTCCGTGCCTGGGATATCCAGAACAACAGTTCTACGGTGAAGCTCCGTTTCAATGTGGTGAAGGCACTGAGTCCGGCGCTCTTCGATGTGGGCGTAACTGCCAATCCGGCTAAGACCTCCACCACCTTCATCATCAGTCACGACCGCACAGAGAGCGATATGGACGTGGTGGTAGAAGTGTTCGATTCATCGGGCAGACAGCACTGGCGCCATTCCGAAAGCGGTATACCTACCTCGGGCAGCTATACCGTAAGCTGGGATCTCACCTCCGATAGTGGCACCCCTCTGGGCACCGGCGTATATCTCTATCGCGTCAAGGTGGCGAGCGATGGCAGCAGCTACACCTCTAAAGTTAAGAAACTCATCATTATTAAATAAAAATATATTTACAATGGCAATGAAAAGAATCTATAAGATATTCATCTTGGGATGTCTCGCTCTGATGGCATCAGAAGTGAAGGCGCAGGATAAGAAAGATCTCTTCAATCCTGTGAACTATGCAGTCATTTCACAAACCATAGCTCCTGATGCCCGTGGTGGCGGTTTGGGAGATGTCGGTGCGGCTACCGACCCTGATGTCAACTCCCAGTACTGGAACCCGGCAAAATATCCTTTCACCATTTCGCGTGCCGGAGTGTCGCTCAGTTTCACTCCTTGGCTGCGCTCGCTGGTCAATGATATGAATCTTGCCTATCTCTCTGGCTATTACCGCATTGGCGATTACAGCGCCGTATCAGCATCGCTCCGCTATTTCAATATGGGCGAAGTGTTTACCAGTCAGGAAGGTGCCGAGAGTGGCAAGGGTATGACCATCAATCCTTACGAGATGTCGGTCGATGTGGCTTATTCTCTGATGCTCAGCGAGAAGTTCTCTCTTGCTGCCGCCATCCGCTGGATCTATTCCGATATGCGCTTCGATTATACCGAAGATAATTCGCCTGCCTCCGCTTTCGCAGCCGATATCGCTGCCTATTACCAGAACTATGTGGTCATCGGCCAGCGCGAATGCCAGTTGGGTTTGGGTTTGAATATTTCTAACATCGGTAGTAAGATTACCTTCAGCGGCAAGGAGTATGGCGAGTTCCTGCCAGCCAACATGCGTCTGGGTGCTTCGCTGATGATTCCTATCGACGAGTACAACCGCATCACCCTGGCAGCCGATGCCAACAAGTATCTGGTGCCTACCGTTCCGAAGCAGGAAGAGGGTGAGGACAATTCAGAATATGAAGACCGTGTGCATCGTGAGTATGATGATATTTCGGGCATCAGCGGTATCTTCAAGAGTTTCAGCGATGCCCCTGGCGGTTTCAAGGAAGAGCTGGAGGAAATCAACTACGGTCTGGGTGCCGAGTATGTATATAATGATAAGTTTGCGCTCCGTGCCGGTTATCATCACGAGAGTCAGAGCAAGGGTAACCGCAAGTACTTCACCGTAGGTGCCGGTTTCAAGATGAATGTCTTCTCGCTCGATGCTGCCTATGTGGTGGCTACCGCCAAGAGCAACCCGCTCGACCAGACCCTCCGCTTCACCCTGTCGTTTGATATGGATGGACTGAAGGACCTCTTTAAAAGGTAATGTTGAGTGTTGAGTGTTGAATGAATAGTGTTGAATGTTGAATGTTGAATGTTGAATTTTTGCCTAACGGACTCAAGGGCGCTAGCCTAATTCAACATTCAACATTCAACATTCAACACTAATATAAATTTAAAGTTATGGATATACGTGTAGGATTTGGATATGATGTCCACAAGCTGGTGGCTGACCGCGACTTGTGGCTGGGAGGAATCAAGATAGATTATGAACTGGGATTGCTGGGCCACAGCGATGCCGATGTACTGATACATGCCATTTGCGATGCCCTGCTGGGCGCCGCCAACATGCGTGATATCGGATATCATTTCCCGGATACGGCAGCAGAAACACTGAATGTGGATTCTAAGATACTGCTCCGCAAAACGATGGAACTGATAGCTACCAAGGGCTATACACTGGGCAATATCGATGCCACAGTCTGTGCCGAACGCCCTAAACTCAACCCGCATGTGCCAGCCATGAAAGCCTGTTTGGCAGAGGTAATGGGGGTAGATGAAGACCAGATATCCATCAAGGCAACAACCACCGAGAAACTCGGATTCACAGGCAGAATGGAGGGTATCTCCGCCTATGCCACCGTTCTTATCCAAAAAGGATAGAACGCAATCAGCACGCCTTTAAAGGGCAAAAGCTTTATATTCTGCAAAATGTAGAATAAGTGTCAGAAAGTTGTTAATTTCCGTTTCTTTTGTTCATTTTTGCTTGATATATATCAAAAAAATGCAAAAACGTCACACTTTCTTGGCTGAATATTTGGTGAATAGCCGAAATAGTAGTAATTTTGCAGCGTCAAAAGGTTAATAGATTGTTTAGGTTAGTAGTAATAGATTTAGGTTTTTAGTTATTAGGTTTTAAGGTAGATTGTTTAACCGATAATTGAGACGGTCGTGAGACTATTTTGATTAGATTTTTTAAGTTAAACATATTACATGCCACAGCTCGTTGAGAGTTGTGGCATGTTTTTTTATGCCCCTTTCTCCCCCTTCCATTTCCTCTTTTCCGATTTCCTCGAAAAAAACATGCCTTTTTATTTTGTTTTGTCTCCGATTTGTGCTATCTTTGCAGTATCAATCAATATACGCAGCTTTTTGCAGTATCAAAAATATACGCAGATGAGAGTACTCATAGTAAATACAAGTGAAAAGACAGGCGGAGCGGCAGTAGCAGCCAACCGCCTGATGGATGCCCTTAACAACAATGGCGTTAAGGCAAAGATGTTGGTACGCGACAAGGAGACAGAAGACATCACTGTGGTCAGTCTGCCCCGTTCGCTCAGGTTGCAGTGGAACTTCCTGTGGGAGCGCTGGTGCGTGTTCTGGCATCTCCATTTCTCCCGTCAGCGCCTCTGGGAGGTAGACATGGCAACATCGGGCACCGATATCACCAGGCTCCGCGAGTTTCAGGAGGCAGATGTCATCCATCTCTCCTGGATTAACCAGGGCATGCTCTCACTCAAGAACATCCGCAAAATAATCCGCAGCGGCAAACCGGTGATATGGACCATGCACGATCTCTGGCCAGCTACCGGTATCTGCCATTATGCCCGTGGCTGCAACCGCTATGCCTCCGCCTGCGGCAACTGTCCGCTTCTCCCCCATAAAGGCAGCAAGAACGACCTCTCAGCAAAGATATTCCGCCGTAAGAAGGAACTCTACCATCGCGGCGCCATCTCCTTCGTCACCTGTAGCCGTTGGCTCGAACGGCAGGCAAAGGGCAGCGGTCTCTTCGTAGGCCAGCGCATCACCAACATCCCGAATCCGATAGATACCCACGTGTTCTGTCCGCAGGATCAGGCAGAGGCGCGTCTGCGTGCCGGTCTGCCAGCCGACAAGCATATCATCCTCTTCGTATCCCAGCGCGTAACCGACGAGCGTAAGGGCATGCGCTATTTCATCGAAGCCATCGACCGGCTGGTAGCGCGCTATCCCGAGATGAAGGAGAATACCGCCATCGCCATTCTGGGCGGCCATTCCGAGGAAGTGAACCTCACCCTGCCGTCCTATTCGCTCGGCTATGTCAGCGATGAGAAGCAGATTGTGGCAATCTACAATTCGGCAGATGCCTTCGTGCTGCCATCGCTCGAAGATAACCTCCCTAACACCATCATGGAGTCGATGGCGTGCGGCGTGCCGAGCATCGGTTTCAGGGTAGGAGGTATTCCGGAGATGATAGACCATCAGCAGAACGGCTACGTAGCCAACTACCGCGATACCGAAGACCTGGCGAGTGGCATCCACTGGGTACTCGAAGAGGCCAACAGGGCGGCTCTGAAGCAGGCATGTCTGCAGAAGGTAGCACAGAACTATTCGCAGCATGCCGTAGCATTGAAATATATTGAAGTTTATAACGAGGCGATGGCCTACAAAAACTATAAGTTATGATTAAGTTCACCGTCGTAACCTGTACGTACAATGCCGAGAAGGAGTTGCAGCGTACCCTCGACAGCGTGCAGCGCCAGACCTACTGCAACATCGAGCACATCATCATGGATGGCGGTTCCCGCGACCGTACCCTCCAGCTGGTGAAGGCATATCAGCATCGCAATGCAGTAGGCGAGAGCTCGCACGAAATCGTGGTGATATCAGAGCCCGACAAGGGACTTTATGATGCCATGAACAAGAGCATCGACCGTGCTACGGGCGATTACCTGGTGTTCATGAATGCCGGCGACACCTTTCCTACAGCCGATACGCTGGAGTATGTAGAAGGCTGTGTAGGCGAAGGCGAAGTACTGCCCGGCGTACTTTACGGCGATACCGATATCGTGGACGAGATGGGCCATTTCCTGCGTCATCGCCGTCTAGCCCCACCCAAGAAGCTCACGTGGCGTTCGTTCATCTGGGGCATGCTGGTATGCCACCAGTCATTCTATGCCCGCACAGACATAGCCCGTGAGATTCATTACGATCTGCGCTACCGTTATTCGGCAGATGTAGACTGGTGCATCCGCATCATGCGGGAGTCATCTCGCCGCAAGTTGCCGTTGCGCAACGTCCATGCCGTCCTCACCCATTTTCTGGATGGCGGCATGACCACGCAGAACCACAAAGCCTCCCTGAAGGAGCGTTTTCAGGTGATGCGCACCCATTACGGTCTTCTTCCCACCCTTGCAGTTCATGCCTGGTTCGTGATAAGAGGGGCTGTAAAAAAGTAAAAAGGTAAAAAGAAGAAAATTCCGTTTGGCGTTCTGGCTTTTTCTAACGCCTATGGGGAAATGATATTTTTCTTACGTCTAGCTTGTTTTCGAAGTGTGAAAAATGTAGACAAAAAATGGGAGAGTGTGTCGTAAGTCTAGATAAATGCAGCCGAGGATGGGCTGAAGACCCAAAAGCTCCTAGCCCAGGGCGTATTGCATGTGACTTATGATGCACTCTCAAATTGTTAAACAAGCTTTGAGTTTTACATTGATGAAAAGTCCTCTTCATTAACTGTTCTTTTGTACGCAAGTTCATTCAGAAAAGTACTGATACGGTTCAATCAGCTAACTCAAGTGGCTCAATCAGTTAAGTCAAGTGGCTCGATCAGTGAGTACAGCCGTCTGCGTAACCCAGTTCAGCCATATCCTTAACCCGATGCAGTCGAATCCTTAACCCGATGCAGTCGAATCCTTAACCCAACGCAGCCATATCTGTAACCCGACGCAGCCGCTTCAGTTGGTAAACGGAAGTACATCGTTTGTTTACCTCATTTAAGCGCTCAATGACTACCAGGGCAAATTACCTTTTTTTGATGACTACCAGAGCCAATAATAGGTACCATCAGGGCCAATCATGGGTTTTCTGATATGCCCGAATGACTACCAGGGAGAATCTTAAAAATATATATTACTGAATAGCAGACAGTTAGGTGCAGATTTTCCTTCCCTATACTATACCAAGTATATTATATATATACATTTACATCTTTTACACTATACGTAATACGTGAGGAAAAAGATTTTTTTTTCAACATTTCAGCTCATTTTGTCTGAAAAAATGTCTAAAACTCTTGTGCGAATGAAAATAAAGTCGTAACTTTGCGCTATAGAATTTTAAAACAGATGGTTATGAAGTACTTAGATCCTAAGGCAGACCTCACGTTCAAGAAGATATTCGGCAATCATCCTAAAAGACTGATCAGCCTTCTTAACGCACTCCTGCCGCTCAGCGAAGAGGAGCAGATACACGAAATAAAGTATCTGCCAACAGAACTTGTACCCCAGCTCGAAGGGGGCAAAAACACCATAGTGGATGTACTCTGCACAGATGCTAGAGGCAGGAAGTTCTGCGTGGAGATGCAGATGGAATGGTCTGACGCATTCCAGCAGCGAGTACTGTTCAATGCATCCAAACTCTATGTGAGTCAGGCTAAAAAGGGAGGCAAATACAGCGAACTGCAACCCGTATATTCCCTGAATCTTGTGAATGATATCTTTGTGCATGATACTCCAGATTTCATCCATAATTACCGCATCGTGCATGACAAGGACAGTAATAAGGTCATTGAAGGCTTGCATTTCACCTTCATTGAACTCCCGAAGTTCACTCCTCATTCCATTGCCGACAAGCGCATGATGGTCTTGTGGCTTCGTTTCCTTACGGAAATCAATTCCAATACGAAGAAGATTCCTTCCGACCTGCTAAATGACCCAGAGATTGGAAAAGCCGTAGAGGAGCTGGAGATTTCCGCCTTTACAGATGCCGAGCTCCGTGCCTACGACAAATTCTGGGATTCCGTAAGTGTTGAAAGAACCCTCCTGGATGACAGATACCAGAAAGGCAGAGAAGAAGGCAGAGAAGAAGGCATGAACCAGCGCAGCCTTGAGATTGCCAGGAATATGCTGGCAAAGGGGATGGATGCATCGACAGTCTTGGAAATAACAGGATTGTCGATGGAAGAGATACAATAGCTGATAGCTAGAGGAGAGCCCTCAGGTCGGTGATGACGGCCTGGGTGTAGGCTCTTATCTGAGATTCTGACAGATCGCTGATATGCTCGGGAGCGAGGGCGGCGATGTACTGGCGGGTCTCCATCTCTATCATCGTGGCGATAGGGAGGAGCTTGTGGGCTGTCTTGCCGATGGCTTCTATTGATAACTCGCCTTCTGTTGCCTGCTGGAGGTTTTGGAGATGGGATGACAACTCCTGCTTGACGGTGCTGAGTATCTCGGCTTCTGCCTCCGGATCGCCTTCTGCAAAGGTCAGGAGGGGTGCAAAGCGGGAATTCTTATTGGATTCCTCTGTAATATCCTCTGCTGCTGATGCAGTATCCCTTGTTTTCTCTGCCATATCCTCTGCTGCTGATGCTGTATCCTCCAAACCGAGGATTTCTTTCAGTTTCTCTGTGCTGAACGGTTTGAAGAGGCAATCGTCGAAACCGGCTTCTTTCAATTCTCTGATGATGCTGGCATCGTGGGCGGTCATCGCTACTACCTTCATGTGGCTATGGTTGATGTGCTGAATCATCCTGATGCCGTTCATCTCGGGCATTTCGATATCCATCATCATCAGCGCAGGATGCTCGTTGTGGAGCATGGTGAGCGCCTCGGCTACATGCAGACAGGCAAAGACTTGCCAGCTGTCGCCTACCAGCTTCTTCAGCATCTCCTGAAGCAGACGGAGCTGCAACGGGTCGTCATCGAGCAGCAGTATCTTGTGATTTTCGAAATGGGGCTTGACTGGGGTGAGCGGCTTCTGCTCTTCTGCCTCTTCTGCTGCAGGAGCGGTGCCTAAGGCAAGCGGAATGGTGACGGTGAAGGTGCTGCCCTTGCCCTTGATGGATTCCAGACGCAGGGTGCCCTGGAGCAGATTGACCAGTTCCTGGGTGATGTTCAGTCCGAGACCGCTGCCCTCGATGCCCTGGGCACTCTTCAGACGGGTGAACGCCTGGAACACCTTCTGGCGCTCTTCGGTGGTCATGCCCTTGCCGGTATCCCTTACCGAGAAGGTGAGGAGGTGCTGTGGACTGATGGATGCCTGGATGGTGACGCTGCCCCGGTCGGTATACTTGATGGCATTGCTTACCAGGTTGTTGAGTATCTGGCGGATACGGAAGGCATCGGCACGGTAGTAGGTCTGCGGACTGCTGATGCCATCGAGCTCCAGATGCAGTTCCAGTCCCTTCTCCTGGCTCAGGATCTGCATCTCTCCGGCACACTGGCGGAACATGATGGCAGGCGAGAAATCTACAGGGTTCAGCTTCATCAGTCCGTTTTCCAACTGGTGATAATCGAGCAGGGCGGCAACGAGCCGGGAGAGATGGGTGGCAGAACCCTTGATGCTGTTGAGACAGGAGATGCCTTGCGGGTTGTCGACATAATCCTTCATCAGGTCGATGAAGCCCGAGATGCTGGCAGCCGGAGCCTTGATGTCGTGGGTGATGGTGAGGAGCAGGCGTTCGCGCTGGTTCATGATGCGCCTGATTTCCTCGTTAGCCTCTTCGAGATTCTCGCGGTAGATGCGTTCCTTCTGCGTATCGCGGTAGATGTAATAGACGAGGATGACGGCGGCTGTGATGGCTACGATGGCAAGCAGACCTATCTGCCAGAGCAGATTCTGGCGCGCCTGCATCGCCTGGTTGATAGCCTGCTGCATCGCCTGACGTTCGCGCTGGTGGATATCGTTGAGCTGCTGTGAGGAGCGCAGGGCGAGGCGGGCATTGGTTATCTGCAGGTCTCTCACCTCGCGGTTGATGGCCTCGTGGTTATCGCGCGTAGACTGCTTCTCCTTGCGGTCAATCTGTTCCAGAATATTGGCTACGTTTCCGGCTAAGTTGACCGGGGTAGAGAGGGTATCGGTGACAGCCTGGTTGCTGTCGCGTCTGATGCTGAGCGTTTCGGCATGCTCCTTCTTGAAGGCATCGGCAAGGCGGCGGAAGAAGCCCTTGCGGGTTTTCATCACCTCTACGGTAGTGTTCTTTGCCACATGAGTCTTGGGTGCCTTGGAATGCACGACAACGGAATCTTCGCCACTGTTGAGGCTGTTCATCTTCTCGTGCAGATAGTTGTGGGATGACTTGCCCTGCATGGCGCGGGTAAGCTGCTGCAGATTGGTCTGTTCCTCCTTGAGCAGGTTGGACATGGTGCTGTCGGCTGCCTGTCGCTTTTCGATATAGTCGCGGGTTGCCTGGTTGATAGCGAGCACGGTTGTGGTGTTGCGATATACCAGCCCTATCGCCAGAATCAGTACGATGGCGACGATGATGTAACCCAGGGCTACCTTGAAAGGAACGTTTGTTTGCTGCATCTTCTTATCTTTTAATGTTTTGAGTCTTTTTGCTATTTGCGTGCAAAGTTAATCAAAAATGCGATATAAACCAACGAAAACAGGAGATAAATGCCAAAATCTGGTCATCTATCTCCTGTTTCATTGAAAGCGACGCGTAATTACTATTTTCTGAAGGTGAATTTACTCTGCTACGGTTGAATCCACTGTTGTTGCTGTAGTGTCTGTAGGAGCTGCTGGGGTCTCAACAGGTGTTGCTGTTGTGTCGGCTGGAGCTACTGTGTCTACTGGTTCTGAACCTGCAACGTTTACCATTCTGTTACCTGCAAATACATTGCTAACTGATACCATTGCTACTGCTGCGATAACTGCAAATACTAACTTTTTCATAATTCTTTTGTTTTTTAATTGTGAATATTATTGTTTATTAATTCTCTTGCTGAAACTCATTTGCGAGTTCGCTAAATAATATCACAATAGGCGTGCCAAAAATCGATGAATTTGGTTAAGTATCTGATAATCAGATGAGATGGTGTTTTGTGCCAAAAACGGGATGTGGGGAAAGTGGGGAAAAGGTGTAGAAAAATTCCCCAATATAGTGTGGAATATATTGGGGAATCGGGGTGTGGCATGTTTACTCCATGCCGTATTTCTTCATTTTGTTGTAGAGTGTCTTGCGGTCGATGGCAAGCAGTTGGGCTGCCTTGCTCTTGTTGCCGTGGGTGGCTCTCAGGGCAGCGGCGATGCTTTCCTGTTCCGACTGTTCGCTGTGCAGCTGCATATTGATTGGTCGGGCTGTGGAGGTCTGTGTCATCGTCTTCTCCAGTTCCTGGGCACCGATATACTTGCCACGGGTGAGCAGGGTGGCGCGCTTCATCACATTGTTCAGTTCGCGCAGGTTGCCCGGCCAGTCGTATGAGGCAATGATTTCGGAGGCTTTGGCATCCATTCCGAGTACATTCTTGCCCAGTTCCTGGTTGGCGTGCTTGATAAAGAGGTTGGCAAAGAGGAAGATGTCGGCACCTCTGTCCTTGAGGGCAGGCATGTAGATGGTAAACTCGTTGATGCGGTGATAGAGGTCCTCTCTGAACTTGCCTTCGGCTACCGCCTGCGCCAGATTCTCGTTGGTGGCACAGATGAGTCGGATATCCACATCAATCTCCTGCGTGCTGCCCAGCGGACGGATTTTTCTCTCCTGCAAGGCTCTGAGGAGCTGCACCTGTACTTCGTAGTTGAGGTTTCCCATCTCATCGAGGAAAACCGTTCCGCCGTTAGCTATCTCGAAGGCGCCCTTCTTATCCTGTTCGGCTCCGGTAAAGGCACCCTTCTTATATCCGAAGAATTCAGATGCCGCCACCTCCTTAGGGATGGCGCCGCAGTCGATGGCATAGAAAGGCTTGTCCTTGCGCAGACTCTGTTCGTGGATGCTGCGCGCCACATATTCCTTTCCGGTGCCGCTGGCTCCGAGAATGAGCACTGACATCGGGGTTGGGGCAACGAGCGAAACGAACTCGTAGAGCTGTTTGGAAGCCTCGCTTTCACCTTTTATATATCTAGGCACTTCCGTAGCGCCCTGCTGTTCTTCTTGGGGCGCATCCTGCATGGCGGCAGATTCCGCACGCTGAGGGGCAGAAACCGCAGAAGCAGCCGACTGGATAGCCTCACGGATTTTCTCTAAGAGAATTTCGGGATGGAAGGGTTTAGCCACATAATCGGTAGCACCCGATTTCATGGCACATACGGCATTCTGAACCTCTGCATAGCTAGTCATTACGATAAAAGGCAGGTGGGCATCGGTCTTTCTGATATGCTGGAGCAATACCAGTCCGTCGTGGTCGGGCAGGCGCAAGTCGGAAAGAACCAGATGGAATGCATCACCGGCTCCCATCGCTTTGATGGCAGCGCCTACGGATGTTACCCTTTCCACATCGAATCCTTTCTTTTTGAGCCAAGTCTGTATCATTGTTCCGAATGCCAAATCGTCTTCAACAATCAATATCCTCTTCATGATGTTCTGTTTTATCCTCTTCTAAAATATCGTTATATATAACTTTGTGCAAAGGTACGGAAAAGTTGTATGGAAAGCTATTTAATTCACATTATTTAGCAATAAAACCGACTAAAATTCTACAAACCCTGTTCTATTATCTTATTTTTAGTGAAAAGAACAATTGTTTTCGGATAAAAGCATGCTAGTTGCTTTATTTTTTGTATCTTTGCATCCATGTTAAATAAGATTTAGAGTCATGAATCCGATAGTACAAACCATCATATTGTCAGCTTCGGCGGTGCGCATGTTGCCGCATATCGCTCTGTATCTGCTCCATAAGAAGGAGATAGATGCCGATCTGCTGAAGGTGCAGGACAGGAAGCCTACGGTGCTCAACCTGATCAAGGCATGCACCCGCGAAAGGAGTTTCCGCAATCTGTTTTATTACCGCATGGGCGAATACCGTTCGGTTTTCATCAGCTGGCTGTTGCCTCCCGAGCGCACGATGACCATCTGGTGCCCGCATATCGGGAAGGGTGCGCATCTGGAGCACAGCTATGCCACCTATCTCAACGCAGAAAGTATAGGTGATGACTTCTACTGTCTGCAGATGGTGACGCTGGGAAACGGCAAGGGCGGCAGACCCACCATCGGAAATGACGTGAAGATTTATACCGGCGCCACGGTCTTCGGCGGCATCCATATCGGCAACCACGTGACGATAGGTGCCGGTGCCGTGGTATTCCAGGATATTCCCGACGGGGCTACCGTGGTAGGGAATCCGGGGAGAATCATTCAGAAATAATCAATTTAAAGATAGAGAATATGAACTATGCATTGATCATAGCCGGAGGTTCTGGCAATAGAATGGGACAGGACATCCCAAAGCAGTTTATGCATGTAGACAACTGTCCTATCATCATCCATACGATGATGGCTTTTCAGAAGCATCCTGATATTCAGGGTATTGCTGTGGTATGTCTGGCAGGTTGGGAAACGGTACTGCAGTCGTATGCCAACCAGTTCTGCATTACCAAGCTGAAATGGATATTCCCTGGCGGAAGCAATGGTCAGGAGTCAATCCACAATGGTATCTATGGCTTGAAAGAGGCGGGATGCGGTGATGACGATCTGGTGCTGGTGCATGATGCCGTGCGCCCACTCTTGTCGCAAGACATCATCTCATCCAATATCGCCATCTGCCAGAAGTATGGCTATGCCATTACGGGTATCAAATGTAGAGAGGCTATCCTGGAAAGCGAAGATGGTTTCACGACCAACACCAGTATTCCGCGCGACAAACTGATCCGTACCCAGACACCCCAGACCTTCCGTTTGGGCAATCTGATAGCAGCCCACGAAGAGGCTAAGGAGAAGGGCATCACCAATTCGGTGGCATCCTGTACCCTGATGGCAGAACTGGGAGGCAGACAGATGCATATCGTGCCTGGTTCAGAGAAGAACATCAAGATAACCACCGTTGAGGATCTGGAGATACTGAAGGCACTGATGAAGGTTCAGCCTGAGGCTTGGTTAAAATAAACATGTTATGATAGGAAATTCACCATATAAGGAAGATATTGCGCGCCTTTTCCGGGAAGGTTTGGAATTGGAGCGTCTGCATGGCAAGACCATTCTTGTGGCTGGTGCTACAGGATTGGTAGGAGGCTGTGTGGTTGATGTGCTGATGCAGAATCCTGCCCGGTGCTACAAGGTGATAGCAGCCGGAAGAAACAAGAAACGTGCCCGACAGAAGTTTGCTGCCTATTGGGAGGATGAATCTTTCTTCTTAGCAGAGATAGACGTTACCCAGCCTGTCATCAAGAGCATGGACAGGATGATAGGGGAACCGGTCTATAATGAGTTGGCTGAGGGTGCTGATTACATCATCGATGCAGCCAGCAATGCGAGTCCTAACTTCTTTAAGCAGAACCCTGTAGAGGTGATGAAGGCAAACATCAACGGCGTATCCACCCTGCTGGAATATGGTTTGAGTCACCGCATGCAGCGCATGGTTTATATCTCTTCGGGTGAAATCTATGGCGAGGGCGATGGCTCTGAATTTACCGAGAAGAGCAGCGGCTATGTGGATTGTGCATCGGTGCGTGCCTGCTATCCATCTTCCAAACGTGCTGCCGAAACGCTCTGCATGGCATACGGAGCAGAGTATGATGCCGATGTGGTGATAGCCAGACTGAGTCATACCTATGGTCCGGGCTTTACGGAGAGTGACAATAGGGTGTATGCCCAGTTTATCCGCAATGTTCTGAAGGGTGAGGATATCGTCCTGAAGAGTAAGGGTGAGGCTTTCCGCTCCTGGCTTTATGTAGTAGATGCCGCCCATGCCATCTTGCGCCTCCTGCTGGATGGCGAGAGGGCAAATGCCTATAATGTGGCTCATTCAGAATCGAATATCTCCATCCGCCAACTGGCAGAGCTGATAGCCCGGAAAGCGGATAGAAAGGTGGTGTTTGATATTCCTGAGGCGGATGCGCAGCAGGGCAATACCACGCCTATCACCAAGGCAACCTTCAGTACAGATAAACTCAAGGCTTTAGGCTGGAAACCGCTCTTTGATGTAGAAGAAGGTTTCGGACATACCTTGCAGGAAGTGAGGGAAGGCTAAAGCTTTCTTTTAATCTCATCCCATGTTTCCCGCTTTTCCATGTTCAGATAGTAGCGAAGGTGTTTCTCTACTCTCTGTTCTACGGGTGGAAACTTCATATAGTCGCCAAAGAAGTGGCGCAGATAGGTATCAGCCTGCTCCGGCAGCAAGACGGTGGTATCCTCGAACGGGAATTCCTTGCCCTTGCCGAGCCATTCCTTCGGGAAAATCTCCTTATAGTGGTAGGAACCTGTATTCACCAGTACGTTCTTCGCCTTATCGAAGTCATAACGGTGACTCATCTCGTCCATCTGCTGGATGAGGCGGTGGCGCATCTTGCTGCGGCAGAAGAAGGCGAGCGTCTTGATGGCAAAGCGGCCCCAGGTTTCCTTGTGCAGGAGCAGGGAGATGTACTCAAAGAAAGTATTGTGGGTGGTTACGGCATTCAGACGGTTGATGGTCTTAGAGTATTTGCGATACAGCGCCTTTGCCGTTTCCTGGTCATCGTCGGTGGCATCAAGAGGGAAGATATCTACGTAAAGACCGATGATGCAGGGACGCTCCTTCTCCTCGATAAGGGTGGTTTCGCGGTTCACGAGTTTGGAGAAATACAGAGGGTATGACTCGTTGTTGTAGGGAGTTACTACCTCGTATTTGCCAAAGTCTTCATGCTTGGCGATTTCGAGCAGACGGTCGTAGTCGGGGCGTGGCATCAGTACGTCGATGTCATCGTCCCAGGGAATCATTCCGTGGTGACGGGCGGCTCCGATGGCGGTGCCGGCACAACAGTAATATCTGAGGTGATACTTGTTGCAGATTTCGATGAAAGCCTTCAATATATCGAGTATTGTGGCGTTCCATTCCTTCTTGATGTTCTTAATATCCATACTTTTTTCTGTTTTACGGCTGCAAAAGTAAGCAAAAAGTTTTGAACTTCAAACTATTTATGCTACTTTTGCATTCTAAAAAGTAAAAACAAGTAATATTCCATATTTATCAGATAGAAACGATGGCAGAATCATTAAAGGAAAAAACCGCCAAGGGATTGTTCTGGGGAGCGATGAACAGTGGCTCTACCCAGGTACTCAATATCCTCTTTGGCATCTTCTTGGCGCGTTTGTTGTCGCCAGCCGATTATGGTATCATCGGCATCCTCACCATATTCACCCTGATAGCGGGCAATCTGCAGAGTAGCGGGTTTACCCAGGCACTGGTGAATATCAGAAAACCCACCGACAACGATTATAACTCGGTGTTCTGGTTTAATGTCCTGGTGAGTCTTACCATGTATGTGGTGCTCTTTTTCTGTGCGCCGCTGATAGCAGATTTCTTCCATCAGCCTTGTCTCACCTCCCTGTCGCGCTTCGTGTTCCTGAGTTTCTTCATCTCTTCGTTTGGCATCGCCCAGAACGGATATATGATGAAGAACATGATGAACAAGGAGATTACCATCGTTAATTTCATGGCTCTGATCAGTTCGAATGTCGTGGGACTGGTACTGGCATTCAACGGCATGGCTTACTGGAGTCTTGCCTGGCAGCAGGTTATCTTTATCCTCGTGCTGAATATAGGAAGATATTATTATACGGGATGGCGCCCGAACTTTCATATCGATTTCGGACCGGTGAGGAAGATGTTCGGATTCAGCGTGAAACTCCTGGTTACCAACATCATCAATACGGTGAGCAACAATGTGTTGACCTTTGTCTTCGGCAGGTTCTATCCGATTAATGATGTGGGTAACTATAGCCAGGCTTATAACTGGGACACCAAGGCTAATTCGTTTGTTGCCAATACGGTGGGACAGATAGCTCAGCCCGTCTTGGCTTCTATCCAGGACGATAAGAACCGCGAGTTGCTGGTGTTTAGAAAAATGCTCCGTTTTACGGCATTCCTTTCTTTCCCATTGATGTTTGGCTTGACCCTGGTATCCCGCGAATTCATTCTGATTACGATTCATGAGAAATGGATTGCCAGTGTGCCGCTGTTGCAGATTCTTTGTGTGAGCGGTGCCTTTATGCCTATTTACACGCTTTATCAGAACCTTGCCATCAGCAAGGGACGTTCTGATGTGTATATGTGGTGCAACATCGGTCAGGTAGTGGGTTTGCTTGCCTTGGTATTGTTCTGTCATCAATATGGCATCCAGACCATGGTGATAGCCTATACCGTGTTTATCATCGCCTGGCTTCTGGTCTGGCAGTGGATGATGAAGCGTGTTGCCGGATTGCGGTTCCTGGATGTGGCAAAGGATATACTGCCATTCATGCTCTGTGCGGCAGCCACGATGGTAGTTACCTATTTTATGACCCGCAGCCTGCAGAACATCTATCTCCTGCTGCTGGTTCGTCTGCTGGTTTCAGCCACCATCTACTTCTGTATCATGAAACTGCTGAAGGTGCAGATATTAGAAGAGTGTATAGCCTTCTGTAAGCGAGGTAGATAAGATTCACCCTCTTGACAGGTACTCCCTTTTTGATGAGGCTGATGATGAGGCTGATGAGGCAGCTCTTAGGCTTGTAGTCGAGTGCCTGATCCACCTTTTCGAAGGCTACATGAGCGTTTGCTGCCCAGCGGTAGGCATTGACGATGCCTATCTCTGTGGCCCTGAGGTACTGATGTTCCGTATCGTTCTGCTCGAAAAAATCGATGAGTCGGCGGGTTGATTTGAAGTATGACAGGAGATTCTTTTCAGAGATGTTGTGATTGTAGGAATTCTCGTTGTCGGTGCGGTAGTAATATACTGCATCATCAATGTTCACCTTTTTGCCGTAGAACATGAACTGGGCATTCCAAAAAAGATCTTCCGCATAGTTGATGCCCTCTTCAAAGAATATCCTGTGCTCCATGATGAGCGAACGCTTATAGATTCTGCCCCACAGCCGGTTGGTGATGATGTTCTGACAAACAAGCAGTTTGAGCAGTTTCTCATCAGAAACATCAAAAGGTTTCTGGAGTCTGCCTGCCTTTTCATCGCACCATTCCCGGTAGCCGCCATCAATCAGGTCGGCATGGCTACTAACTGCTTTTCCTGCCAACTTCTCAACTGCATCTTCCGGCAGCATGTCATCGCTATCGGCAAATAAAAGATAATCGCCTGTAGCCGCCATCAGTGCCGTCTGTCTTGCAGCTCCCACGCCCCGGTTTCTGTCGTGGTGGATGATGCGTACCTGTTGTGCTCTTTCAGGATATTCTTTCAGAAGCGATTGTAGGATACCGATACTTTTATCGGGGGTACAGTCATCTACAAAGATGTATTCGATAGACGCATACGACTGCTCGAACAGTGACCGGGCGCACTGTTCGATATATTTTTCTACTCCATAGATAGGGGTTAAGATACTTATTTTCAGCATGATGGTTTTAATCTAAGATACTTTTTTATCTTGTCGGGTTCTCTTTTTTATCTTGTGAGATACTGGAATATCAGCGTGCTGTTATAGAAGAACAGGAAGATGGTGATAACTGCGAGTGTTCCACGAAGATAAGGCAGATATTTCTCCTTACAGTTTCTGATGATATATCCGATACAGATCGGAATGATGAACGCCCAATGGGCAGCCATGATATAAACCTCGTTCAGTCCGAATCCCATGACCAGATGAATGAAGGCATCGCATGCCACCCATGAGGCAGTGAGCCAGAGAAAGGCCGATCTTCTTCCCATCCAAAAGCCCATACACAGCAGAATCACGATGATACCCTCTATGATATAAGGAACGGGTGTCTGGTATTTCACGAATATCGGGCGGTGGCTGTGGATATCTTCCAGCAGATGTTCTCTGTGCAGAATAAGCGATTCGCCAAAAACGTTTTCAACCAATGATTCAGAACGGGAGATAGACATATCTGCCCATGAAAGCATGCCTCGTTTCTGGATATTCTTGCCAGCGATAGCCTTATCGTGCTTCTGTTTCTGGTCCATTTTTGCCCTAAAAGTACTGTCTTTAGCAGCCTTTTGGGCAACGAGCCGTTTTCCTTCCAGACGGTTCGGAATGATGAAAGCCTTGTTCTGATAAATGCCTGCAGCACCTATCAGAAGGGTAGGCAAGATGATGCCCAATGCCAGATATTTCGGGCGGAAGAGTTTTTTGCCATTGGTAAAGAGGGCGGCAAGGAAGGTCTTGGCGCCATTGCTCAGCGTGATGCCTGCCGTGAAGAAAAAGAGCAGGGCTGTTTGCCACCAAGGCATGCTGCGGTGTTCCTGCTGCTGTTTGCCTGCCAGATAAAGTGTCATCGACAGGAAGAAAAGCGACATGCCGAAATGGTCATCTACAAAGGTGACGAGCAGCACGTAGGCAAAGGAAAAAAGCATCGCTGTGAGCACATTGCTGTCTATAGCCTTCAGTTGCATCACCTCTCTGAAGATTCTTCTGAAGAAGAGGGTGGAGTAGGTGGAGAAGAATGTCATCATCACCGCCACGATGATAGTTGCCCAATTGCGGGAGGTGAGTTCTATCAGCCAGCCGTTCAGTAGCGAGAAAGGATAGAGGAAGAAAGGGAGCATGGGATGGCGATACTCCGTGTAATACACCTTCCACTTCGAGAGGGTAAGGTAGGTGTAGGGGTCGAAACCTGAAATCTGAAAGTTCTTGGTGAAGAGCGTCAGAATCCTGCTTTCGGTTTGCCGAAATCATCAAAATGATAGGTTATCATCAGCACATTGAAGGCGATGATAACGATGAGTGTAATCAAGGCAAAGAGCCTTTCTTCTTTTTTAATTCTAAATATATTGTTCATTCTCTGATTATTTTTTTGCTGGGCTGATGCATGCCGCATCTCCTTCTTAGCGCTGCAAAAGTAATTGTTTTTTCTGAATATTCAAAAAGAAAGGCTCTATTTTGTGTCTTTTTTCTGATAAAAACGGAGTTTTATTTTGTATTCTCTTTTATTTGGTGTATCTTTGTCGCAATGATGATGAAAAAGTCATCAGGACGGACAGTTGGATAATAAAGATAAATAATGACAATGAAACATGCTTTTTTGATAATGGCTCATGGCAGTTTACCGCTTCTGAGGGTATTGCTGTCGATGCTCGATGATGAGCGCAATGATATATTTCTGCATATCGACCGGAAATCGGATATGCTTGATGGTGCTGAACCGCTGGTTCTTTCCAAGGCACGCCTCTTTGTGTTGGAACAGAGGGTGGATGTGCGTTGGGGAAATCTGAGCCAGATTAAGGCGGAGTATGTGCTTTTCGAGGAGGCTTTGAAGCATGGACCTTATGCCTACTACCATCTGCTGAGTGGTCAGGATTTACCTATCAAATCGCAGGATTACATCCATCAGTTCTTTGAGGAGCATCAGGGTAAGGAGTTTGTGGGCATCAATCATGGTGAGGAATTTGAATGGGATTGCCGCAGGAAGATGATGCGTTATTGGCTATTTACCAGTCTTACCCGCTCGAAGTATGGGGCTTTGAATGCCATTACCAGGCGACTGAACAAATATCTTTCGATGCTGCTCATGCCGTTCCTGCATCGCCAGAAGATGGATTTTGCCAAGGGTGCCAACTGGGTGAGCATCACGCAGGCATGCGTGGAGTATGTAGTGAGCCAGAAGCCGTTTGTATTGAAAAGATTCAATTATACCTTCTGCCCTGATGAGTTCTTCCTGCAGACCCTGGTATGGAATCAGCCTGCCTTTAGAGCCGCCCTGTATTCTGAAAAAGATGAATATGAGGGCTGCATGCGACTCATTGACTGGAAACGGGGCAACCCATACGTTTGGACTTTGGCAGACAAAGAGGAGTTGGAACAAAGCAACCGCCTCTTTGCCCGTAAGTTTGATATGAAGCATGAGGATATCATCCGCTGGATCAAGGCTTCTTGCTAATATTTATCCTAGCATGTAGCCTGCCAGCAGATATCCGTTGCTTATCCACAGATAGAGGGTGATGGCGAGCATCAATCCTCTGAAGGTCCATTTCAGGTTCTTTCCTTTTGCCTTGAGCGCCAGGAAGGCGATGGCGATAGGAAGGGCATACATATAGTGGGCAGTCATGATATATACCTCGTTGATACCGAAGCCCAAACCGATATGGAGGGCAGCATCCATCAGGAAGAATGTCAGGGTGAGCCAGAGAAACTTTGATTTTCTTCCGGCAAGGATGCCAAGTAAGAAAAGCACAACGATGCATGCCTCTACCACATAATTGACCGCAGACTGGTATTTCACGATAACCGGACGGTTGCGCAATACATCGCCCAGAAGGTTCTGCTGGTGCAGCATGATGCTTTCACCGAAGAAATTCTCGACCAGAGTTTGCGAGCGGGAGGTCGTCTTGTCGGTCCAGTTCATGAATTCGCCCTTGGCGATAGGCTTGCCCGTGTTCTTGTTCCATATCTGTTTATGGTCACGAACATATTTGGCATGCGCTTTATCCTTGATGATTTTCTTGACGGCAGCTTCTACCTTTGCCGAGTCTTTCACGCCAGTGCTGTCGCGGTATTGCTGGTAAATCTTGGCTGTGGCTTCCTTGTTTTTCTTCATCTTAGCCTCGTGTCTTGCCATTTCCTTAGGCCATACGAAGGTGCGGTATTCCCATCTTGCAAAGCCCCACATGAGGGCTGCAGGAAGGATAACTCCTATCAGGAAGTATTTGATGCTGAAGAACTTTCTGCCATTGGTGAAGAGGGCGGCAAGATAGGTCTTCAGACCATTGTTGAGCGATACGCCCGCTGTAAATACAAAGAGCAGGATAGTCTGCCAGATGGTAAGCTGTCTGCCTTTCTTCATGCATACGCCTGTGATATACAGGGTGCAGAGGAGTATGATCATCGACATGATGAAATGGTCGGGTACCATCGCTGAAACCATCACATAGGCGAAAGAGAAATAGAAGGCAGAGAGCAGGTTGGCATCAAAGCGCTCTGTACCAATCACTTCTCTGAATATACGGTAAAGAAAAATGAAGGAATAGAAGGCGCAGAACACCAGGATAGCTCCCACGACAAACTGAACGCAGTTGATGCCGGTAAGCATCATCAATCCTTGATTTATCTGATTCGGGATATACATGAAGAACGCCAGCAGTGGGTGGCGGTATACGTTATATTCTGTGTCCCAGTGAGATACGATGCTATAGGTAAGCGGGTCGAAACCTGCCACATGGAAGGTCTTGACAAAGAGTTTGTGATAATTATCTGTAATCTGCGAGAACTGGCTGTGGTATTTGATGACAGTCAGGGCATTGAGGGCACATGCTATGATGAGTGCGACGAGTGCTGAAACTCTTTCTTCTTTCTTGATTTTAAAAATATCGAATATCTTTTTCATATCTTTCTTTTATCGTGTTTTGGGAATCCCCTTATTTCTTCAGGAAGAACCTTACCAGGAGGAAGTTTACCGGGATGCAGATGCAGAGGGTGGGTATCATAGCCAGCTGTTTGGCTAGACCCAAGCCTACGAAGAGGTTGAGGCAGAGGGTCTGCATCGAGTAGTTGACGATGTGGGAGAGGGTGAATCCTGCTCCGCGCTTGGCATTCGCCTTTACCTTGAAGGTATAGCGGGTGCTGGCGATGAAATTGAAGATGAAACTCACGATATAGGCGATGGTGTTGGCGGTGGTAGCCAGACTGTGGTCGCCCATGTTGGGGATGAAATGGGCCAGCGCCGGCATCATAGCCAGGTAGATGACATATTGCAGTACCGTAGCCAGTCCGCCTACGATTCCGAATCTGATGACTTCGCCCAGCTTCTCTCGCTTGGCATCATCCATATTATTTATATTGTTCTTGATATTCATGTTGCAAAAGTACTTCAAAATCTCCAAATTACCAAATATATCGTGGTATTATTTATCTCAGCATCTTTCCTTTTCCGAAGAGATAAGCCAGATGGGTCTTCTCCATCATCTTGGCGATGCCGATGCTTCCGGCAATGGCGATGAAGATGGTAACGAGGGCAAAACAGATTTCGCTCCTGTCCCAACTAAAGAGGGGATGATAGAACTTGGCTGCCATCGTAAAGATAGGGTGGAAGAGGTAGATGGGCAGCGTGTTGCGGCCTATATATAATAAGGTGTCTTCTGTCTTTCGAACGCTGGCATTATCCTGTAGGCGTTTGATGAGGCTGTGTATCCACATCAGAGATGAAATGCAGCACCAGCAGGAGAAGACGATGGCGAGCGTGCCCCAGTCGTACCATTCTTCTAAGCCCAGCAAGTTGATCCAGAACAGCAGGGCTACCGGTGAAGGACGAAAGATTCTGTCAAAGCCGATATGGCATTGTCTGAGTACCGCTCCGATGAAATAATAGGTGGCGGCACTGGGCGAAAGAGCGGGTGTCTTGGACAGGAGCAGGAGTAGGGTGGCGAAGATAAAGAGGCTTGTGGTGGTGCTCATCGTCGTTTTTCCCTGTCTGAGGGTTCCCCAGGTTGCTCCCTTGAAACTGACGTAATAGAGAATGCCGCAGATAATCATGGTCTGGATGAACCAATAGGGACCGATGGAAGTAACGAATATCTTCTCACAAATCTGAGAGAGTGACAGTTCCGTGATGCCATCTCTCACCGGCATGAAATAGGAGAGGACAGAGAAACCGGTTACCATGATGACGTAAGGCAAAGCGAGACACATCAGGTATCTTCCCATCTCCTTTGGGCTTTTCTCGATATTCACGAGATAGCCCGTGATGATGAGGAAGGTAGGCATCATGAACGAGAGAATGCCTGCCTTGAGCTGGGGGTATGCGTTGCCGAAACTCACGATATGAATCAATATCATGAGAATAATGAGTATGGCTCTTATCCAGTCGATGTCTGTATTCCTTTGTTTCATAATGAATATATTCAAAATCTTTACTTGTTGATGTTACAATTGGGGGCAAATATACATAAAATATTCTTTTCCTCAAAATCTTTTTGCCTAAAATTCCCCCAGATTCTCAAAATCTTGCCTGTGTAAGTCTTAAAGAACTGTACGGCACGGGCTGAAAGCTCAAAAGCTCTTAGCCCAGGGGAATAATAGCAATCAGCAAGGTGTTCTATAGCCAAATCAAAGGAAAATTGCTCGATTTGGCTATAGTATAACCTATTCTTTAGCCAAATCGAGTTAAAATTCATCGATTTGGCTATAGAATCCTTGTTTTTCTCGGATAATTATCTTATATTTGCACCATCATTAAAGTTAGATTTAAAAGGTATGGAGCAAATTATCGGACGAAAGAAAGAAATCGAGCTGTTGACAGAATATTATCATTCTGGCAAAGCTGAGTTTGTGGCTGTATATGGCAGGCGTCGTATCGGCAAGACTTATCTTGTGAGAAATCTCTTCCGTGATAAGTTTGCCTTTGATATGTCTGGGTCTATAGAGGCACCAGCAGAGGCGCAACTCTCTAATTTCGGGTTTGCGCTGAGGGAATATGGAGATTCCAAACAGCCTATTCCTACGAATTGGACAGAGGCTTTTGAGGCATTGAAACAGTTGTTAAAGGCAAAAATGAAAGGAGAACGACTCGTTGTTTTTATCGATGAACTACCATGCTTGGATACGCCGAAATCTGGTTTCCAACAGGCTTTTGAGCACTTTTGGAACGGATGGGCAGCTTACCAAAGTGAAATCATGCTTATCGTTTGTGGCAGTGCCACGTCGTGGATGATAGCCAATCTGATAGATAGTCATGGTGGGCTTCATAATAGGATAACGCACGAGATGTATCTTGCTCCTTTTACTCTTCGTGAGACGGAACTGATGCTGCAAGCTTATGGATTCTCATGGACTCGCATTTCTATCCTTCAGATATATAGCATCCTTGGTGGGGTGCCTTATTATCTCAGTTTGTTGGATAAAAAGCAAGGTGTGGAAGGGAATGTCGACAGATTGTTTTTCTCATCCCACGCTGAACTGAAGCGAGAATATGGAAGACTATATTCGTCTTTGTTTAGAAATTCTGAGTCCTATATGCATGTCATAGAGGCACTTGCCTCATGCAGACAAGGTATGACCCGAAAGGAAATCATGGAGAAATTGAAGCTGAAATCGGGTGGAACTTTGACAAAGGTTCTTAGTGGATTGATAAATTGCGATTTCGTAAGAGGGTATAATACCAGGGATAAGAAGATAAAGCAGAAAGATCAAATCTTTCAGCTCACCGACCTCTATACATTATTTTATATGACGTTTTGCCATCCTGGTACGACGGACACGGGATATTGGACTCACTTGATGGGAAAACCTCGTCAAAATACTTGGTATGGCTTGGCTTTTGAGCGAGTTTGTATGTTGCATATTCCTCAAATCAAGCATTTCTTGGGGATAGACCAAATCCATACCGAGTATTATTCTTGGCGAAGTAAGGTTTCAAAGCCAGCTGCGCAAATCGACTTACTGATAGAACGTGCCGATAATCTCGTGAATCTATGTGAAATCAAGTATTCGCAGATGCCTTACACGATCACTAAGGAGGAGGATATGCGCATTCGTAATCGTATGGCAGATTTCGTGGCAGAAACAGGGATAAAAAGTGGCATTATCCCAACGATGATTACTACTTTTGGCGTGCGCCTTACACAGTATGCAGCCTTGGCTCAAGTACAAATTACAATGGACGACCTGTTCGTATAAACAAATGGTGCAGTGTCGTAAGTCCGTAATACAGGTTCGCAAGTCCGCTAGGCGTATCTCCATAACGCCTAACGGACTTGCAGCCAGCCATTGTTTGCCTTGACTTTTGGATAAAAGCTGTATTCTTGGAGGCGTATATAAACACCCAAAAAGATACATAATCTTTACAATTCTATCTTTCGAAAGAATGCGGAAGATTAAATCAAAACAGGCTAACAAATGTTACATATAGGGACAGCATAACGAACATGCTGCCCCTTTTTTCTTATTGTTGGCATTACGCAAAATGGACTTTCGGGAGGCTCTGAGAGACGGAAAAGAGTGACTATCCGGCTACAAAAGCTGCTCCGGATGACAGGAAGCCTAAATTGCTAATTTTTGTAAAACACCAGAGAGAAGCGACATTTTTATCGAAAAAATCCCTTTTAGTTGTCGCATTCCCCCACCAATGCGACACCTAAATGATAGAAATGCGACACCTAGGCATGGGAATGCGACACCTTATTTCAATTATTTTTTGTATATTTGCAGCATGATTGCTAGATTGGAGCCATGCCGGTTTGCTGTCTGACATACCTGTTCATCATACAGACAAGCCTCTAATGTTTCCAGGAATCATCTTCGCTCTGATGATCCAATGGACATGATAGCGAAGCCTATCCCATCATAGAGGAAAGCTCCTGATCTTTGCGATAAACTGGCAAGCAGATATATAAGACAAAATATTAACATTAATCATTTATAACAAAACGTGTATGAAAAAGAAACAATTACACAAATCGAATCGGCTCGTCACGATGCTGCTGCTCGTGATGGCTATCCTCATGCCTTATGGGGGGCATGGGCACAAACGCCTTCCAGACCTTCCATTGGTAATGGAGTAGACACTCCTTTTCAGATATCCACAGCTGCCGAACTAGCGTGGTTCCGCGGCTATGTGAACGGAACTATTGTGGCCGAAGACGAAGCAGATGGAACTACTCACCCATCAGTTTCAGCCAAGCTGACTGCTGATATCGACTTGGCAGAGTTCTGCCATGCGGAGGACGCCTCTAAAAATATAGGCGAAAAGAGCTGGGTGCCTATTGGAAAATACAATGGTACTTTCGACGGCAATGGAAAGAACATCACCAACCTTTATATCAATGCAAACCAGAGATATATGGGGCTTTTCGGTTCTACCGATCAAAGCACAATCAAGAACCTAACCTTTGAGTATGCAAATGTGACAAATACGGAACAATACACAGGAATTTTGGCTGGTGATGCAGGATATGGAAGCACCCTTCAAAATATCAAAATATCAGGAACTTGCAAGATAGGGGGAGGGTATTCTACTGGCGGTATTGCAGGTAGACTTGATGGTAACGCCTGCAACTGTGTGAACTACGCCACGGTACAAGGAAAGGGAAATGTCGGCGGCCTTTTTGGCTTCTGCGAGACAACTGATAATTCCATAACCGCCTGTGCCAACTATGGAAATGTAACGGCATCAAATTGGACTGCTGGTGGTTTGGTGGGTCTTTTCAATAGCGGAACAATCCAAGACTGCGCCAACTATGGAGATGTAAAAGGTGCAAATTGTGTTGCTGGCATGGTTGGTTTTGTAGACCAAGGCAAGATACAGAACGTGTTCAGCTATGGCAATGTTTCTGCCACGATGAGCACGCAAAATATAGGCATGGCTTTTGGCTCTTCTCTCAAAAAGGCTACTACTGAAGGAATGGTAGCATACTATAGTGGCGCAAAGCTGACTGCAAACGGCCAAGAGCAAACTGTTAAAGCCTTCGGAAATGGCAACCTCTCAGAAGATAACGCAACAGGATTTACAGTAGCCCAGCTGAGGAGCGGTGTTGTTGCCTATCTGCTCCAGCAAAACGCTTCGAGCAAAGCGAAATGGGGACAAAATCTGGCTAATGATGGAGATAATTATCCTGTCATTGGCTCGAAGCATACTGTTTATACTACTGAAGATTTGCTTGTAAATTGCAAAACCAATGAGGTGGTGACGGGTAGTTTCACCAACAATCCTACCAGCTCTACAATCAAGTATCAACACGGAACGACAAATTACCACGCTGCAACAGACGCTACTTGCACCGAAGCGGCAACCAAGGAATATTGGCAATGCCAGGACTGCCAAAGGACATTTTCTGACAGCCAATTGACCAAGGAATTGACTGATGTGACGAACGCAGAGCACCCTGCCCTTGGACACAACAGCAATGAGGATGGCTATTGCAACCGTTGCCAACATTATGTGGCTGTGAAACCTTTACTAGAAAATGGGGTGTACCTGATAGCCAAACCTTGCCACTTGGCTTGGTTCCGCGACTATGTGAACGGAACTATCGTGGACGAAGGCGATGTAGCTGGAACTACTCACCCATCAGCTTCAGCCAAGCTGACTGCGGATATCGACCTTACCAACTACTGCCATGCGGCTGAAGACGGCAAGGAACTCTTGAGCTGGATTCCAGTAGGCAACATAGATAATCCCTGGAAGGGAAAGATGGACGGTCAGGGACACACCATCTCCAATCTCTATATCAAGACAGCACAAAACTGTGTGGGGCTTTTCGGCCTTACTGAGGATGCGACTATCCAAGACCTTATCTTTGACAATGCCAAGGTAGAGAATGTGAGCACAACAAATACGAATACAGCTGGCACCGGTATCTTGGCAGGATTTGCAAATGCATACAATCACTCGTATCCAGCACATATAAAGGGCATTAAAACCACAGATAATTGTACTGTAATAGGACAAAATGTCACTGGCGGTATCGTTGGATCTGCCCAGATAACTCTCGAAATCTGCGAGAATCACTCTAGCGTGAAGGGTATATGGAATGTTGGCGGAATTGCAGGTTCTAGCGATGGAGCAAACATCAAGCGCTGCACCAATTACGGAACCGTTGTAAACGATAACTATAACTATATTGGTGGAATCATAGGTGATGCTCAGTTCACAAGTATCGAAGATTGCGCCAACTATGGCAAGATTAAAAGCACAGGTTGGTATGCTGGTGGTATAGCAGGACGAACGTTTGAAAACAGCAGTATCCAGAATGTATTCAGTTATGGAGATGTGACGAATACAAATAATTCTTCAGGAATCATTATAGGTTATGTAGAAACACTAACCGCAAAGGGCATTGTAGCTTACAACAAGGAGGCATTGCTGAATAATTCATCTGAGAACTTCAAAACTGTTGATGAAGGAAGTGAAAGACTGACATTCGAAGACGGAAAGAAAAAAGAGGACGTGGTCAAGGCATTCACCAAACAGCAGATAAAGAGCGGTGAGGTGGCTTACCTGCTCAACGGAAGCAAATCAGAAGGCGAACTGGCGTGGTATCAGCAACTCTTGGGTGCTGATGCTGATGCTTATCCTGTGCTTGTTGCTGCAGAGGGCAATACTGTATATCATGGATCGTTTACTTGCTGCGATGGAACGGCTGCATCATATAGCAACAGTACTTCTGAGAATGAATTGGTTCACGTTGCATCTGCCACTATAACCAGTCCAGAGCATGACACCGACGAGCATATCTACCACATGGGTTGCCGCAACAAGGAATGTGCAGCGCACAAGTATGTAGCAGACAAGGCTGGAAACATCGAGGTGATAAAGGATGGAAGCAACAAGTTTGTGGCGACCGAAGACCTGACACTTGCCGACAGCGAGGACTTCAAGGACTATGAGGCGTTCACATCCAAGACCATCTCTTACAGCAGAACTATTCCTTCAGGTTCTAAATGGGGAACACTCTGCGTGCCTTTCGCCATTGACTTAAACCAGGAAACAGAATGTGTCTTCTATCGTCTCACAGGTATTGACAATGATAATAAATGCATTACTCTTGAGAGTTATGAAGAAGGAGCAGTAATCCCTGCCGGCACTCCGGTGCTCTTCAAGATGAATGAGGGTGAGACATCACTTAGTCTTTTTGCAAGCAATACAGAAATCATAACTGCCCCAACAGTAGGAACAGCCTCAGATGTCAACCTCGTAGGTTCATTCACCAAGATTGGCGGCAATGACAATCAGGGTCTTGATAAAAACGACTACATCATTGGTAAGGACAAGTTCTGGCGTGTCTCTGACTTGAATGATGGCAATGGCGTGGGCATCAAACCGATGCGTGCATATATTCATCCTACCAATGTATCTCAAGCAAGAGCAGCCATGCTGAGCATCGGAAAGGGTGATGGCACGACAGCCATTGACGACCTCAACGCTATCAGCAACGATGCCGATGCAGAATACTATGATGTGAATGGTCGTCGTACCAATGGACTGCAGAAGGGCTTGAACATCGTGAAGCGTGGCAGCAAGACTTATAAAATCATGGTTAAGTAAAGGATTTTAAAATCAAAAGGATATGAAAAAGAAAGAATATACAAAGCCAGAGATGCAGGTGGCAAACATCACCTCTTGCGCTCTCCTCGCAGCATCTACCCTATATCAAGGAAGAGCTGAAAGCAGTAGTAGTCCAGCAAAAGATGATGATGGCTGGTATTATGGTGATTAATAGCTTAAAAGTTTTAGGAGAAGTTATATGGATAGCTTTGGAGCGGATGAATCATCACATGATGTGATTACCTCTCTTGAATATCCAAGCGACGAAGTGTAATTTTACGCTTCTGATACTAACATAAGTAAGGGCTGCAAATGGTAACAATGCCGTTTGCAGCCCTTTTGTGATATGATAAGAATGCAGACAGAGACGGAAATTATATGTTTTATGTTGTCAGTCAAGCAACTCAAGTAGTTCAGTAAGCGAGTTCGACGTCTCAGTTAGCTGATGCAGACGTCTAGATAAGCTTACAGATACGTCTCCGTTAGCTTACGCAGTAATATCTGTAACCCGATACAGCCATATCCGTAACCCGATACAGTCATATTCGTAACCCGATGCAGCCATATTCGTAACCCGACGCAACCATATTTGTAACCCGATGCAGCCTTTATATGAACAAATTTTATGTAATTATCTATCATCCATCACGATTTGCATCTCTTACACATCTTGATATATTGATATACAGACACTTGTATGGCGTGATAGATTCTTCAAAAACGGAAAATTCCATCACGCTATCCATCACGATTTGGGGTTATCCCTCACGATTTTCTCACTACACTCTATCAAATTCTGCATATCATTGTTGAAAAGCGATGGATGGTATCAGGAAAGTCAACGTGAATTATAAATAAGTTTTAACCGAGTCAACTCGTCTTACAAATAAAACTAAAAGTGGTCAACTAAAATCTTTAAACTACAAAATGTTACGGTTTCATGCTATGAAACATTTTATTTCATGCCATGAAACTGTTTGTTTCAAACGGAGAAACACTTTATTTCATCCTGTGAAACGAACTGACACGTCTCGTGCCTGCTTTCGTCCATCTGCAAAGGATTTTGCTTTACTCGTAAATGAATTCGGTTACTTCTGCATAATGATTAGCAGAAAAACGTGATAGATAACCCCAAATCGTGATGGATGGCGTGATGGATATTGTAAACTTTTTGTCAATCTATCACGCTAAGTAAAAGAGATAATATCCTCATTATCAAATAGTTAAAGTTTTAGAAATAGAAAACGTGATGGATGTGAGGGATAAAACAGATTTTAAACTAAAAAAATGATGGTATTCTATTAGATACGCGAGTCCGTTAGGCGTTCTATTAGAAACGCAAGCCCGCTAGGCGTATCTCCCTAATGCCTAGCGGACTCGCGTATACTTGATACGGCGTTTCGCCGTACATGGGTAGTTGGCAAAATACAGGCTCGTTTCTAAATTCTGAAGGGCTTGTAATGACCTTTATCGGCGAAGGCGAGCATCTCCTTGTCGCCTCGGCTGTCGCCAAATGCCTCAATATCATATTGCGCGCGGTCGAAAGATAATGAGGGGGTACCGTAGGCATTGGCGGCAGTGGTGGTCAGTGCCTCGCAGATGCGATGCACCTTTTCCTCGCCATAGCAGTTGTTGCTCTTGAACTTGCCGGTAAGTCTGCCGTCAATCACTTCTATCTGGGTGCCTAAAACCCTGACTCCATCTAGGCCGCGAACTTTAAAGAACGGGCGGACCCAATTGTCGATGCTGGCACTCACGATGAAAACCTGAGCACCTGCAACCAGGGCTTCGTGTACCAGCGTAACACCTTTGGGGCGCAACAGATGCTGGTATTCTTCGGCAAAATCGCGGCAGAGCGCATCAAACTTCTCGATACGCATGCCGGCAAAAAGATGGGCAAAGATGAGTTGCTTCGCCTTCCAGTTGGGAAAGAGATGCAGCTTCATCAGTACCAGGAGCGGACTGTACATCAGGAAAACCATCAGAAAACGGCCGGTACCCTTGGCATATCTGATGAATTCCAGCAGGGTATCGCTTGTAGTCAGCGTTCCGTCGAAATCGAAACAATATAATTTTTTCTTCATTTTCTTATACGATATAAATAAGGATCAGGAAGGAGAGCAACCAGGCAAGCACGATAAACTGGGTGATGCGGTCGCACAGGATAATCTTCGTAGGGTCACCACTCTTCTGGTCTACCACGGCTATCTGGATGTATCTCAGCAAACCGACCAGCACAAAGACACTCGTAAGATAGAGATTCTCGGTATGGAAATTCTCGATGACCTCCGGACTCACCGTATACATGATGTAACATACCAGGGTTACGGAAGCCGTAATCGTGATAGCCTGGTTGATGAAAGTGAGGTTGTAGCGGATGGTATTCTTGCGGGGAGCCTCGCCCGTCTTCTCCATGCGCAGCACATCATCGCGGCGTTTGGCAAAACTCATGAAGAGGGTGATGAGGAAGGTCATCAGCACAATCCACTTACTGAGTACGATGCCCGTAGCTACACCACCTGCCAGCAGACGGAGTACGAAACCGAAAGCCACGATACACACATCGATGATGGCATATTGCTTGAATTTGGCGCAGTAGCCGAGATTCAGAAGCCAATAGAAGATGATGATTCCCATCGTCTCCCATGAGCCGAGCAGGCTGCATACACCCATAGAGAGAGCAAACATCAGGAACATCAGTCCGTATGCCTGCTTGATGCTGACCGCTCCCGATGCTATCGGACGATGGCACTTGACCGGGTGGCGGCGGTCGGCCTCCACATCATAGATATCGTTGAAACAATAGATGCTCGATGCGGCAAAACTGTAGGCGAAGAAAGTAATCAGACCCGCCAGTAGGGCATCAGTATGTAACAGGGCGCCGCCAAAGAACAGCGGTAAGAAGATAAAGCCATTCTTGATCCATTGCTTCGGGCGAACCAGTCGCAGCAGCGCTGCAAACCCTTTACTGTCTTCCAATTTATTCTCGTTCATAAAACTCCTATTTTTCTTAATAAATAAACTCCTTTTTACTTGATAAACTTAGCTAACTCTTTAGAAATCCATCCGGCTATCTTGCTCAGAATCCATGCTGCAGGCAGGGTGATGCCTATGCAGATGAAGAAGGTAGGCCAATAGCCCAAGTGATGCGGTTCTATGTATTTCAGCACGAAGTGGATATGGAGCAGATAACACTCCAGGCTCAGCGCTCCCACAAACATGAACCCCTTGTTAAACCAGCTCGGGGTGCGGCGGAAGATGCGGTTCAGCAGCAGGATGCTGGTGATGGTAAGCGGGATATAGAGCATGCGTTCGAGGAAGAGCGGAAACATGCCGTGCTTCTCCTGTTCCAGAAAGATGCTCGCCAGCAGCGTCATCAGGAACATGAGCCATATCATCCATATCGAAGCGCCGTCGAGCGTCTGTTTCTGTCTTACCATCTCACCCATGTTGATGCCGATGAAGAAGATAGGCACGCGGCTCCAGAAAATCTCCAGATGTCCTACTGCCTGATGTATCGGGGTGACATATTGTACCAGGATGCACCACATAATCATCACCACCGGCAGCCAACGGTAGATAGGATGGCGCTTGATGAGTTCCATGTAGGCAGGGGCAAAGAGATAGAGCATCATCGTAGCCGGGATGTACCAGAAGTTGAGCTCATCATGCAGCCAGAAGCCCCAGTTGATGGTTATCTCTCCAAAGAGATAGATCCAGTTCCAGGTGCTTCCGCCCTGGAAAGAAGGGATATAGAAGAGGCAGGCTATGATGAGCCAGGTAGGGTAGATGCGCAGATAACGACGGATGAAGAAATGCTTGGCAGAAGGATTCTTCATCCACGAGAACCAGAGACCTATTCCGCTGAGAAAGAGGAACATGTCTACACCGACATTGCCCATTCTGCGAAGCCCGAAAAAGGCATCTTCTCTAGGCAATGCCACATGAAAGAGGATGATGAACAGCATGGCTGCTCCCATCAACTCGCCGCGAAACCGGCTGATATTCGCCAGTTCTATATCTTTTATCTTCATGATTTTCTTTTAATATTTCGGGTTTGGAATCTTCTTCATCAGTTGGGTGAAGAGCCATGCCAGGCAGATGCTCGATATGATGTAGAGGAGCAGGCCGGCATAGATGTCGCCCTGACGACTGATAGGGATGAATATCTTGCGGGTGATAGGGTGGCATACGAAGAGAGCGGCGGAGATGCTGCCCATCCACTCTAATACCTTATAAATACCTGATAGCCAGCTGATGCCCTGGAGTAGGTCGGCTACCAATACGCTCAGCAGACAGAAGAAGAACGGCACGAAGGTCCAGCCAACCATGCTGCCGCTCAAACTGTAAATCAGCGAGATGCAGAAGATGCAGCCAAAGAAGTTGGTGATAGGCGAATGGAACGTCATGAGTATCTTCTCGCCATAGCGGGCATAGAGTATGCCCAAACCGAATGGCAGCATGCCGCCCATAAAGTTGTAGCGGTAGCGGTTCATCACTTCACTTTCTGGATTGTCAAAACCCAGGATGAGCTGGATGACGATGCAGATGGCCATCAATCCTACGGTCCATCCCCAATGGCGGCGATAGAGCAGCAGTCGATAGACGATGTAAAGTTGCAGCATCAGACCGAAGAACCAGTACGGACCCGGCCAGATGATGTTATCCGGATTTGGCAATACATTATTGAACATGCCCAGCATCGCAACGATGTCGAGCGCTGCATAGTGGTGAGAGCCAGGCGTGATAAGGTCGAGCATCGTGAATGCCACGAAACCTACTATCATCATCTTGAAGAGTTTCAGATAGTGATAGCGGATAAAGTGGAGCGGTTCGCGCCAGTTGATGCTTCCTGTAAGCTTCTTGCCCGAGATGCTGTACATTCTGGTCTGCTGTTCGGTAGAGAGATGAGGTTTAGCCTCGTATTTCATCACCAGTCCGTAAGCACTCAGAAAGAGGAATACGGGCACACCGTAATGGCCGAAGAACGAGAGCAGGTGCACAGGCAGGTTGAGGTCCATGCTGACCATTACCTGGTTCAGCCAGTCAACATTGTGCTGGAAGTATTGATACTCGTTCTCCTTGACAATAGGTCCCAGCCAATGGCAGTAGTTATGCAAGAAAATGCCGATGATGGCGAGTCCTCTCAGGGCATTGCATGCCGGGCGTGATAGAATAGCACTATTCATAATCAGTTTCTCCTTTCTTTCTTTTTTACCTTTTTACTTTCTTCCTTTTTTATCTTTTCCAGATGCGCATCACGAAGTTTGTCGTAATCGGCAGAGTTTTTAAGGATACGTGGTCGCATCTCGTCATATTTCGGACTCAGGATGTTATATTCCTCCTTATAGGTAGGTGTCTCAATGCCAGCCAGATACAGCAGGAGATGAGGCAGGGCATCGGTCATGAAGCGCTTGTCCTTAGCCTTGCGTATCTGACGGTAAATGTCGCGGTGGTTCCTGATATATTTTGGCGAACAGTATATCCAGAACGGAATTTCAAACTCATAGTGAGCCAGCGGCCAGTCGATTTCTGCAGAGTGGTTACGGCAGATGAAGCCACGGTTCTCTTCGTAGCATTCCTCGCCATGGTCGGGCACGTAGATGACGATGGCATCCTGCTTCTGGAACCGCTTCACAATCTGGGCTACGATAGAGTCGTTGTAGAGGGTGGCGTTATCGTAATGACTCAGCATCTTGCGCTGGGCATTGGTCAGTTCTGGGCGCTTGTCTTCATAACTGCTTGCCCAGAAGCGGGCTTGCTTTGTGCGGTAGCGCTGCTTATAGTTTACATGCTGGCCCATCAGGTGGAAGATGGTGAGGTTGTGCTCCTTCTGGAAGTTCTTCAGACTGTCATCATAATCCTTCAGCAGTCCGTCATCCAGATCGTGGAGTTGGGTGTTGCGATGGTCAAACTGAAGTTTGCTCAGTTCCGGGTTGTTCAGGAAGAAACCGCCGCTGAAGTCGTAAACCGCCTCCTTTGCCTGTGGCAGGAATTCGTTGGTGATGAAGGTTACGTTGTAGCCTGCCTTTCGGAACACTTCAGGGAAGAGCGGATAGTCGCACCATTCGCCTTTCTCGCCTACCACATGGGTAGAGAGCATGTTCTTGAAAACGAAACTGGTCAGGTTCCAGCAGGTTACCACATCGGTAAACTTGGTGAGTTTGCGCGATTTCTCCAAGGCTACCTGCTGTGGAGTGGTATCCATAAAATAGCCGTACTGCTGGGAATGATGGCGGCCGAAGCTTTCGCCGATAATCAGCACGATGTTTGGCGAGCGGTAGCTGCAGCTGTCAACCTTCACATCGTGGGCAGCATGAATGAGTTGGGTAATCTGATGCGCAGCCAGCTGGTTGGCATAGATACTGAATTGGAGTCGGTAGATTGGTAGATAGAGTACAGCATGATCTTTTTCTGTCAGGATATGCTCTACTTCGCCTATCGTTCTACCATTCATAAGTTTATGGTAAGCCATCTTGTTGTGCCAGGAGGTGCAGCATCCTGCGATGAGGATGATGAGGCATAGGATTCCGAAGCTGGCAGGCATGGCTGCAGTCATGCGGGGGATAGCCATCAGCCGTTTCTTGACAGAAGCCAACTCCAGAACGGTAATGATGAAAACGTATAGCTTGATGAGTTGCTTGCGGAAGATGGCGATGAGAATCTGGATGAGAGCCAGAAGCAGGATCCAGCCCACACTACTGAAGAGAACCTCGGCAGAGATGAGGGCTGAGAGGAAACTGCTAGCCTCCGAACTGTTGGTCTCGCCCACCAGCATCAGCATAGAAGGGTTGAGCGTAGAGCCGAAATTCACGTAGCAATAGGTGTCGGCGGCAGCTGTACTATATAATATAAGGTATAGTACGGCACGCAGACCCCAGCGCACCTTCTTGGGGAAGATGGCGACAACGGCACACACCACATAGAGGTCGACAAAGAGTTCCAGGAACAGGTTGTCGTATAAAGTCCCCTTGGCAGGTGTAGTCACGATAGAACTGATCATGCCCAGCAGGTACATGAACACAAAGAAGTTGGCATTTCTGCGAATCGGTGCAGAAGCCACGTTCAGACACTTCTTAATGATTTCTTTCCAACTCATTTTTTGCTGTTTGTTGTTTAAATATGATTTAAAGCGGTTTCGGAGAGAGGGATGCTTAGAGCTGCCTGTAGTTTCTGACAGCCAGTTGTTCGATGCATTCCGGCACCATTCCCCTGATGCTTTCCTCCTCTTTGATACGCTTTCTGATTTCTGTGCTGCTGATGTTGAGCAGTGGAGTTTCTACGATGGTAACGCCTTCAGGCACATTGCCTATGTTGGCTCCCTGGCGCGGATAAACCACGATGGGATAGTGGGCTAGGATGTCGTCGTGGTGATACCACTTGTCGAAAGCAGCCCAGTTGTCGCCACCGATCAGCAGGGTGAACTCGTTTTCCGGGTAATCCTTGCTGATGGCTTGCAGCGTGTGCCAGGTATAAGATGGCTTAGGCAGGCGGAACTCGTAGTCGCATGCCTTCAGTTGTGGCTCGTGCTCCAGCGCTTTTTCTACCATTTCCAGGCGCAGCTGGTCGTCGAGCAAGTCGGTAGCGGTCTTCTTGAATGGGTTCATGGGCGAAACCATGAACCACACCTCATCCAGGCAGGCCTTCTCGCAAAGGCTTTTCGCCAATGCGATATGGCCCGTATGGATGGGGTTGAAGCTACCGCCAAAGATTCCTACCTTCTTCATTTCTTACTCTGCGTCTAGGAAGGCCTTGACGAGCTGATAAACCTCCTGCTGAGCCTTCTCCAGGTCATCGTTTACGACCACGTGGTCAAACTGAGGGGCAAAGGTCAGCTCATAGCTTGCCTTGGCAAGGCGCTGCTCGATCACCTCAGGCGCATCAGTATTGCGGCCAACCAGACGGCGGCGTAATTCCTCTACCGAAGGTGGCTGGACAAAGATGCTCAAGGCACGTTCGCCATAAAACTTCTTGATGTTTACACCACCCTTCACGTCAACATCGAAAATCACCGACTCGCCCTTGGCAAGCTGGTTTTCTACCTGTGACTTCAGGGTGCCGTAGAATCTGTCCTGGTAAACCTCCTCATACTCCAGAAACTCGTCAGCCTCAATCTTAGCCTTGAATTTCTCTGGAGAGAGGAAGAAATACTCTACACCATTCTGTTCTGTACCGCGCGGAGCACGAGAGGTGCAGCTGATAGAGAAAGCCAGCTTCAATTCCGGGTGCTCTTTCATCAGCCAGTTTACGATGGTGCTCTTACCGCTGCCCGATGGGGCGCTGAAAATTAACAATCCGTTCTTCATTTTTTCTTCTTCTTTTCTTTATTTGCTGTTTGATTGGGGGGCTTTTTGGACAGGCGATGGAATCGCCTGGAACGGGGGTGAGGCTTTCAAAAACGCCACTTGAGGGGGCTTTTGAGGCGGCTCTTGGGGAGAGAGAAGGTGCCTGTCTCTTGTTTAGAGGGCATTCAGCACCTGCTCCTTGATCTGCTCCAGTTCGTCCTTCATCTTCACCACGATGTTCTGCATCTCAGCCTGGTTGCTCTTAGAGCCGGTGGTGTTGATTTCGCGTCCCATTTCCTGTGCGATGAAACCGAGTTTCTTTCCTACACCATGACCTTCCTCATTCATGGTCTCGCGGAAATACTTCAGGTGGTTGGCAAGGCGCTGCTTCTCCTCGCTGATGTCGAGCTTCTCGATGTAGTAGATGAGTTCCTGCTCCAGGCGGTTCTTGTCGTAATCTACATTCGGAATCTGCTGCAGACCGTTAACGATGTTCTGTCTGATCTTCTCCACGCGAGCCTTCTCGTATGGTTCGATGCTAGCCAGGAGAGTCTGGATGTTATCCACCTTCTCAGTAAATTTCTTCTGAAGAGCGGCTCCTTCCTGCTTGCGGAAGGCTACGAGATGGTTCACAGCCTCGCAAATTGCATTTTTTGCTACTTCCCACTCCTCATCGCTCAATTCTTCCACATCCGTCTTCGTTGTTACATCCGGAAGACGCAACAGAGTGCTGTACCAGTCGGTTGGCTCAGGAATGCCTGTTTCAGCCGAAATCTTCTTGATTTGCTGGTAATAATTCTGTACAAGCGCCGCGTTGATAGGAGTGGCATCTGTAGTAGCATCCTTATCAATCCAGATGGCGAAGTCAACCTTGCCTCTTTCTAGATTTTTAGAGATATACTGACGGATTTCCATCTCCTTCTCTCTATAGAGCGGAGCAATACGAGTAGAGAGGTCAAGCGTCTTGCTATTTAATGACTTTATCTCTACATTAATCTTCTTTGTTTTAAAGGCCGCGGTAGCTTTTCCGAAGCCTGTCATTGACTGTATCATATAATCTTTCGCGTTAAATTTCTGCAAAAGTACAAAAAAAAGCGAGAAAATGAGTATATTTGCACCTTATTTAAGAATATATTTTTTAATTATGTCGTGTATTTTGAATATTGAGACGAGTACGGACGTTGCTCAGTGGCAATTAGTGATAGTGGACAGGTGATTTTCAACCAGGAAGATCACACAGGTCCTAACCATGCTGTTAAGTTGGGTGTGTTTGTGGATGAGGCTCTTGATTTCCTCGATTCTCATGGTCTTCCGCTGGAGGCTGTGGCGGTAAGTTGTGGTCCGGGTTCCTATACCGGATTGCGTATCGGTGTGAGTATGGCGAAGGGCATCTGTTATGGTCGCGGTGTGAAACTCATCGCTGTTCCAACACTCGAACTGATGGCAGTGCCTGTATTGCTTGGCGAACATCCTGAGGAGGAAGACGCCCTCATCGTACCTATGCTCGACGCCCGCCGCATGGAGGTATATGCCGAAGTGCTCGACCGCGCCCTGAAGGTGGTTCGCCCTATTCAGGCTGATATTGTGGATGCTGATACCTACAAGGAATATCTGGACCAGCATCATGTATACTTCTTCGGAAATGGCGCTGCCAAGTGTATGGAGACCATCAACCATCCGAATGCTCACCTCGTAGAGGGCATTGAGCCTTTGGCTAAGAATATGGCTCCGCTGGCAGAGAAGCGTTTTGTAGAGGGCAAGTTCGAAGATGTGGCATATTTCGTGCCTTTCTATCTCAAGGATTTCGTGGCTAAGATGCCAAAGAAACTGCTCTAGAATTATTGATTATATAAAATATTGTAAGAATGAATATAGAAGGATTAGACTATAATACCCAGAGAGCTAAGCTCATTCTGCCTGAGTATGGCCGTGAGATTCAGCAGATGGTAGATCATTGTCTGACGCTTGCCGACCGTGAAGAGCGCCAGCGTTGTGCAGAGACCATTATTGCTGTCATGGACCGTATGTTCCCTGAGAACAGAGGGGTAGAGGACCATGAGCAGAAACTCTGGGACCAGCTTGCCATCATGAGCAATTTCCAGCTCGACATCGATTTCCCTTATGATGTATCGGATGCTGTGAAGATAGCAACCAAGCCGGAGCCTTTGCCATATCCTATGCAGCACATCCCGGTGCGCCATTATGGAGCTATGCTCTTCGAAATTTTCGAAAAGCTGAAGACGATGGAACCAAGTGAGGAGCGCGATAAACTCGTTGAGCTTACTGCCAACCAGATGCATCGCGACCTGGTAACCTGGAGTCATGGCTCCAGTGATGTAGCCAAGGTAGCTTCCGATCTGGCACGTTTTACCGATGGCAACATCCAGCTCGATCTCGATACCTTCGTTTTCGAGAAGATTGAGGCACAGCCTAAGAATGTAAATAATAATAAGAAGAAAAAGTAATCCACATTATTATATATAGTAGACAAGCTTATGGAGTCTTTCATCATAGAGGGCGGTCATCCGCTCAAAGGTACTATCATACCTCAGGGCGCCAAGAACGAGGCCCTGCAGGTTATCTGTACCACAATCCTTACCGACGAGCCTGTGCGCATCACCAACGTGCCGGACATCCTGGATGTGAACAACCTGATTAAGTTGCTCCAGGAGATAGGTGTCAAGGTAACCAAGCACAGTCGTCACGACTATACATTCCAAAGTGATGAGTTGAAACTCGATTATCTCGACAGTCTGGAGTTTGTGAAGAAATGTTCTTCTCTTCGTGGTAGTGTGCTCATGATAGGTCCGCTGCTCGGTAGATGTGGCAAGGCTACCATAGCTCAGCCGGGTGGCGATAAGATAGGTCGTCGCCGTCTGGATACCCACTTCCTGGGCTTCAAGTATCTGGGCGCCAACTTCGTTCACGATGATGAGCGTAATGTTTACCAGATACAGGCAAAGAAGCTGAAGGGCTGCTATATGTTGCTCGATGAGGCTTCGGTTACCGGTACTGCCAATATCATCATGGCATCTGTATTGGCAAAGGGCACTACCACCATTTATAATGCAGCTTGCGAACCATATATCCAGCAGCTCTGCCATCTGCTCAATGCGATGGGCGCTCAGATCAGCGGCATCGCCAGCAATCTGCTCACCATCGTGGGCGTTGAAAAACTGCATGGTGCCGAGCATCGCATCTTGCCTGATATGATTGAGGTAGGTTCGTTCATCGGCATGGCGGCAATGTGTGGCGAAGGTGTGCGCATCAAGAATGTGTCTGTCAAGGATTTGGGCATTATTCCTGATGCATTCCGCCGCCTGGGAGTAAAGATAAAGATAGAGGACGATGACCTTGTGATTCCAGAACAGAAACATTATGTCATCGATTCATTTATTGACGGCACCATTATGACGCTTGCCGATGCCCCTTGGCCAGGACTCACTCCAGACCTTCTCTCCGTGCTCCTCGTAGTGGCTACCCAGGCTCGTGGCAGCGTCCTCTTCCATCAGAAGATGTTCGAGAGCCGCCTCTTCTTCGTGGATAAACTGATTGATATGGGTGCGCAGATCATTCTCTGTGATCCTCACCGTGCTGTGGTGGTAGGTCATGACCATAAGATCAAACTGCGTGCTGGCAGAATGACCAGTCCTGATATCCGTGCCGGTATTGCCCTGCTGATTGCTGCCATGAGTGCCAATGGTACCAGCCGCATTGCCAATATCGCCCAGATAGACCGTGGTTACGAGGATATCGAGCATCGCCTTAATGCGCTGGGTGCCAAGATAACCCGTGTCTGCGACTAAGTAAGTGAAGAGTGAAGAACGAAGAGTGAAGAATTCAATAGCTTTGCTAATCATAAAGTTCAAAGCTCAAAGCTCAAAATTCAAAGTAATATGATAAGACGAGACGAAGTATATAAGATAGGTAAGTTGGGCAAGCCTCATGGCGTGAGGGGTGAGATAACTTTCGCCATTACAGATGATGTTTTCGACCGTGTAGATGCCGAGTATCTGGTACTCGACATCGATGGCATCCTCGTGCCTTTCTATTTAGAGGAATATCGTTTTAAGAACGATGAGAATGTGCTCGTGAAGTTTGAGGATATCGATACCCAAGAGCAGGCACGCAACTATACCGGTTGCGAGGTTTTCTTCCCACGTCATCTCTCTGACAGTGATGAAGAGAACATGAGCTGGGCAGAAATCATCGGTTTCCACCTGGTAGATGCTGTAAGCGGCAAGGTGGTAGGTACCATAGAACATGTAGACGATTCTACCCTCAACCTTCTTTTCGAGGTAACAACCGATGCAGGTGATGAAATCCTCATCCCTGCCAGCAACGACCTCATTGAAGAGGTGAGTGCTGAAAAGAAAGAAATCAGAATGGCAATTCCAGAGGGATTGCTCGAGTTATAAAGTGAAGAAATATGAAGAAACAACAGATATGTATTCTCGGTTCTACGGGAAGTATCGGTACACAGGCGCTTGATGTCATCGAGCAGCACAGTGACCTTTACGAGGTGTATTGCCTCACCGCCAACAACCGAGTGCAGGAACTTGCCGAGCAGGCTCGCAAGTTCCATCCGGCTGCTGTGGTCATAGCCAATGAGGCTCGCTACGAGGAGCTGAAGGATATGCTCAGTGATGAGCCTGATATCAAGGTTTATGCCGGTGCTCAGGCGCTTTGTGATATCGTACAGGCTGAGCCTATCGATATGGTGCTGGCTTCCATGGTAGGCTTCTCGGGCCTGGAACCAACCATCCATGCCATCAAGGCGCGTAAGAAGATATGTCTTGCCAACAAGGAAACGCTGGTGGTAGCGGGTGAGCTGATCTGCAATCTTGCACAGGAATATCATGTGCCTATCCTCCCTGTTGACAGCGAGCATAGTGCCATCTTCCAGAGTCTGGTGGGTGAGGGCGACAACGAGGTAGAGAAGATTCTTCTGACCTGTTCGGGCGGTCCTTTCCGCAATTATACCCACGAGCAGTTGGAGAAGGTGACTGCTGCCGATGCCCTCAAGCATCCTACCTGGGATATGGGCGCCAAGATAACCATCGATTCGGCTTCGCTCATGAACAAGGGCTTCGAGGTGACAGAAGCTAAATGGCTCTTCGGGGTTCCGGCTGATAAGATAGAGGTGCTTATCCATCCGCAGAGCGTTGTGCATAGTGCCGTTCAGTTTGTTGATGGTGCTGTCAAGGCTCAGTTGGGTGTGCCAGATATGCGTCTGCCTATCCAGTATGCCTTCTCTTTCCCTCAGCGTCTGCATCTGAATGGCGATCGTCTCGACCTCTTCAAGACGCAGGATTTACAGTTCTTCAAGCCTGACTATCAGAAGTTCAAGTGTCTGCAACTGGCTTTCGATGCCATCAGAAAGGGTGGTAATATGTCATGTATCGTGAATGCTGCCAACGAGATAGTGAATGCCGGCTTCCGCAAAGGTGAGTGTGGCTTCCTTCAGATGGCTGATATCATCGAAGAGACGATGGCGAAGGCTACTTTCGACAGTAATCCCGACCTCGATGTCTATCTGCAGACCGATGCTGAGGCTCGCCGCATAGCTACAGAGCTGATGCACAAGTAATAGTTTATAGTTAATAGTTTATAGTTAATAGTTAAAATGAACGTAGGATATAGGGCTCATCATAAAGTTCAAAGTTCCAAGTTCAAAGTTCCAAGTAAATAAGTTCAAAGTTCAAAGTAAATAAATGGAAGTATTTTTGATCAAAGCGTTGCAGCTGATGCTGTCGCTTTCCATCTTAGTGTTGCTCCATGAGGGCGGACACTTCTTCTTCTCCAAACTCTTTGGTGTAAGAGTGGAGAAGTTCTATCTGTTCTTCGACCCTTGGTTCCATCTCTTCGAGTTCAAGCCAAAGAATTCGGATACTACCTATGGTTTGGGATGGTTGCCGCTCGGAGGATATTGTAAGATTTCGGGTATGATAGATGAAAGTTTCGATACCGAACAGATGAAACAGCCGGAACAGCCATACGAGTTTCGCAGCAAACCGGCATGGCAGCGCCTGCTCATCATGATAGGTGGCGTGCTGGTTAACTTCGTGCTGGCTCTCTTCATCTATTCCATGATTCTGTTCCATTGGGGCGACAATTATGTTGCTACCCGCGATATGAGTTATGGTATGAAGTTCAATACCGAGGCAAAGGCATTGGGCTTCCAGGATAAGGATATTCTGGTAAGCACCGATCTGGGTGAGTTCAAGACCTTTGATGGCGATCTGTATCGTAATCTCTCTGAGGCTAAGCAGGTCAATATCATCCGTCAGGGCAAACCGATGACGCTTAATCTGCCTGGTGATCTCGACATGCTCAGTATGATTAAGAGCAGTCCTCGCTTCGTTGATGTGTATGTACCGCTGCAGATTGATAGTGTGATGAAGGATTCACCTGCCAGCAAACTCGGTTTGACAAAGGGTGATAAGATTCTTGCTATTAATAATAAAAAGGTAGTCTCTTTCAACGAATTTCAGATAGAATTGGGTAGAGTAGAGGATGTGCTTGCTTCGGCTGAGACGCCGCAGGATAGTGCCAGAGCACTTACAGCTCAGGTTACTTATCTCAAGGCTTCTGGCGATACCGTCAAGTCAAGTGTTCTCCTGAAGTCTACCGAAGAGGGTGTGAAGTTTGGTTTCTACAATCATCCTGTCATGCTCGATTATAAGATTACTCATGTCAACTATGGTTTCTTCGAGAGTTTCCCTGCCGGCATCAAATATGGCTGGAATGTCTTGGCCGGTTATGTGGGCGATATGAAGTATGTCTTCTCTAAGGAAGGTGCCAAGAGTCTGGGTGGTTTCGGTGCGCTGGGCAGTCTCTTCCCATCTGTATGGGATTGGCATGCATTCTGGCTTATGACAGCGTTCCTGAGTATCATTCTTGCCTTCATGAACATTCTTCCTATCCCTGCTCTTGATGGTGGACATGTGTTCTTCCTTCTCTATGAGATTATCACAGGTCGCAAACCGGGCGATAAGTTTATGGAGCGTGCTGAGTATATTGGTTTCGGCATACTGATTCTTCTGCTTGTCGTTGCCAACCTGAACGATGTATTGCGACTCTTCGGCATCTTGTAATGCCGGGGGATCGCGAAAATAAAGGTCAAAAAAAAAGAGGGTGTGTCATAAATTAATGACACACCCTCTTTTTTTTTGAGTTTATTCTTTTATACGTATTATACGTATCTGATAATCTGTCCTACACTAACCTTCTTGTCTTTGCGGTAGCCGTTGAGTCTGCAGATCTGCTCTACAGTTACGCCACGCTTTTCAGCGATAGAACTAAGCGTTTCGCCTGGTTTCACCTTGTGGTAGAGCTTCTCGTGGCCAGCAGGCAGTTCGTAGTATCTTCCCACTTCGCCGCCGTTAACCTGCTCTCTGGTGTAACCACCATTGCCAACCTTGCCGCGGGCAGCATTGGCATCAGCTGATTCGCTTTCGTAGGTATTACGGTTAAAGCTGTAGAAGTCGCCTGTAACGTCCTGGTTGCGGAAATCGAAGAAGAGTGCTGGGTTCAGAGCCACACCACAGAGACGAGTCTCAAAGTGGAGATGCGAACCGGTACTTCTACCCGTATTACCACCCAAGCCAATCACATCGCCGGCTCTTACCTCTTCGCCCTCAGTAACGAGCTGCTTAGAGAGGTGACCATAGATAGTCTCCAAACCGTTGTTGTGACGAATCACGATGTACTTACCGTAACCACCACCTTCATATCTTACGATGCGAACTCTGCCTGAAAAGGCTGAGCGGATTGAGTCGCCAATATAAACCTTGATGTCCATACCTTTATGTTGGCGGCCAAAGCTAGCACGGTAACCGAAGTTACTTGTGACAACGCGACTAGGAGTTGGCATGCAGAAATGACGGAGATCGATGCGGAAGTGCTCAGGCAAGGTTGTAGCCCTGTGAGCGTACTTGTTAGAGAAATCCTCATACAGCTCGGCTGCAGGGTTCTCTCTGTCTTCAATCATTCGATAATGCGACACAGCGAGTGTGTCGAGCGATTTCATTCTGTGGTCTACAGGTGCCTGTCTTGCCAACAGGTCTTGTCCGCAAACGGGAGAAGCTGTTAGCGCCAACAATGCAACGACCGAAATTTTCTTTATACTCTTTTTAAAACTCATACTACTTTTTCTATTTTCTTTTTTAGGTTCGTGTCAACAGCGCAGAATCATACAAGAAATTCTGCAAAAACCACTAAGGCAAATGCCTTCATGTAGCGGTTTTGTTATATAGACGTTGCAAATATAACAAAAAAAAATCAAAAAACCAAAGTTGTTAAAGCCAAAAGGGCGATATTTAACGCCCTAGCCTTTTTTTTAACTTACATTAGGAAAATGAGATGCAAGGAGTTGACTTTTAGTACGTTTCATGCTTTTGTAGCATTCTCAACAGAGCCACGGCAGGAGAATGCCCCATGAAAATATACTTTTTTACCTCCGGACTGGTGAATCTGAGGCATTCCTGATAAGCGCGGTAGAGGTCGTTGAGATTGATGGTAAATTCTTTACCCGATGACTCTCTGATACCGATAATCATCTTTGCCGTGACATGCAGTTTGACGTATCTGATGCCTGTTGCGCTTTCTATTTCTGTAATGTTTTCGAGAATGGCTCTCATTTCTTCCAGGGTTATTTCTGGTCGCGGCTCCCTGATAGCCGGCTTTCTTCTTCTATCCATAATTATATTTTTTACTTTTGGGACAGGCGATGGAATCGCCTGGAACGGGGGTGAGGCTGCTTGATAGCTGAAGCCACCTTTTAGCCTTGCTTTCTGATAGCAGGAACTGCTTTTGCTTGCTTTCTGATAACAGGAACTGCTTTTGCTTGCTGCTTTAGCTGATGGCTGCCCAGTTGATATGGGTTTTCTTCAAATCCCTGAGGCGGTTCCAGAGCAGGGCGTTGTGAGGAGCATTGCATTCGGGATCGTTGTCGATGATTTCCTGTGCTTCTGTGCGCGCCAGTTGTACCAGCTGACCGTCTCTGGCAATATTCGCTATCTTCAGGTCGAAAGCCATGCCGCTCTGCTGCGTTCCCTCCAAGTCGCCGGGACCACGGAGTTTCAAGTCGGCCTCGGCGATACGGAAACCGTCGTTCGTATCGCACATGATATCAATACGTTTGCGGGTTTCTTCTGAAAGCTTATAGTTGGTTACCAGAATGCAGTAGCTCTGGTCGCAGCCTCTTCCTACACGGCCTCGCAGCTGGTGCAACTGGGAGAGACCGAAGCGCTGTGCATCCAGGATAACCATCACAGAAGCATTGGGCACATTTACACCAACTTCTATTACGGTAGTGGCAACGAGAATCTGTGTTTCGCCCTTCACAAACTGCTCCATCTCTACCTCCTTTTCGGCAGACTTCATCTTGCCATGAATCTTACTCAATTTGAATTCCGGGAATGCCTGTTTCAGCGTTTCGTAACCTTCTTCCAGGTTCTTCAGGTCGCTCTTCTCACTTTCTTTGATCAGCGGAAAGACGATATATACCTGTCTGCCGAGATTAATCTGGCGGCGGATGCTCTGATAGAGACTGGTGAGTTGGGTATCAAACTTATGTAGCGTCTGTATCGGTTTTCTGCCCGGTGGCAGTTCATCAATCACGCTCACGTCCAGGTCACCATAAATGGTCATGGCGAGGGTGCGGGGGATAGGAGTGGCGGTCATCACGAGGATATGAGGCGGATTCTCGCTCTTGTTCCACAGCTTGGCTCTCTGCGCCACACCGAAGCGATGCTGCTCATCGATGACGGCTACGCCTAATCTTCTGAAAACCACCGGGTCTTCGAGGATGGCATGGGTGCCTACCAGAATCTGGATGTCGCCCGTAGCCAGGTCGGCAAGAATCTTTTCTCTCTTCTTTCCCTTTACGATGCCTGTGAGCAGTTCTACCCGGATATCCATTCCCTGCAGGAAGTCGCAGATAGTTTGCAGATGCTGCTCGGCAAGAATTTCGGTAGGTGCCATCATACATGCCTGATAACCGTTGTCCAGCGCAATGAGCATGGTCATGAGTGCCACGAGCGTCTTGCCCGAACCTACATCACCCTGCAGAAGACGGTTCATCTGTCTGCCGCTGCACATATCGGCTCTGATTTCATGCATCACCCGTTTCTGGGCTCCTGTCAGTTCGAAGGGCAGATGATGGGCATAGAACCCGTTGAAGATGTCAGCGATGCGGTTGAAGACATAGCCCCTGAACTTGCGGCGCTGGTCGGTGGCATACCTTATTATATTAAGCTGCACATAAAAGAGTTCCTCAAATTTAAGGCGTACCTGTGCTTTCTGCATCTCCTGATGGGAATGCGGATAATGAATCATGCGGATGGCTGCATCGCGCGAAACCAGATGCAGACGGTCTACGATATGGCTTGGCAGCGTTTCGGGAAGAGGAGGAAGAATGGTGACCAACTGTTTGGTCATCTTCTCTATGGAACGTGAGGTGTAGCCGCGTTTTCTCAGGTTCTCGGTAAGCGAGTAGTAGGGCTGCATGCCCATCTCTGAAATCTGGAGATTGGTGGCATCGTCCATATCGGGATGGGTAAACTGGAATCTGCCGTTGAAGACGGTTGGCTTTCCGAAAACGAGATATTCGGTTCCCACCTTATAGGTCTTCATGATGTATTGGGCACCGCGATACCAGATGAGGTCAGCCACACCGTAGCCGTCTGAGAAATGGGCTACCAGCAGTTTGTTGCGCTTACCGGTATCTATCTCATCGTAGCTGAGTATCTTGCCTTTGAGTTGTACAAAGGGCATGTCGGCATTGAGTTCGCTGATGTGGAAAACCTTGGAGCGGTCTACATATTTATATGGATAGTATTCCAGCAGGTCACTATAAGAGTTGATGCCGAGTTCCTTGCTCAGTATCTCTTTCTTCTTGGGTCCTACCCCTGGCAGGAACATGATGTCTTGGTCTAAAATACTATTCATAATGATGCAAAAGTACAACATTATGGCAAAACTGCCAAAATGTTTAACTCTTTTTTTCCGCAATTGTGGCTTTTTTATTTGTTTATATTGATTTTTCTTCGTACCTTCGCACCGAATAAGATTAAAACTTTCATGAATAGTAAGAAAAGATATATGGTGATAGCTTTGCTGGCGCTTCTGGTTGTGTCGGCAATGGCATATAATGACGAGGCTAAGCCTTGGACCTTCTGGAACTGGAAGTATAGCTCCGTTTCCAGACCGGGTATTCATGCCGATCTGACGGGTATGAAGAATGTAGGTATGGGCGGTATCTGGCTGATACCGGTACGTGAAGCCGGCGAGCGTCTGGAATTTCAGGACGGGGTGGCACAGCTGTCGCCTGAGTTCTGGAAGATGATGGATTATTCCTTCCAGCTAGCCGACTCTCTCGATTTTGATATGGGCATCCATGTCCTGCCTGGCAATCCGCTTGTCCTCCCTGCAGAATCGATGCAGAAGGTTGTCTGGACCGATACCATCATGAAGGGCGGAAAGAAGATTGAAGGCTTGCAGATGTGGCAGCCCGAGAGTTATAAGGACGGAAAGATGCAGTCTGCCGGAAGCGAAGGTGGATATTATCAGGATATTGCTGCTTTTGCCATCCGCTTTAAAGGAAAAACGGGTCCTGCCTGGCGCAACGCAACCGATTCGGCTGCCTGGAGCGAGGCGGTGCCGATGACTGATGTGCTCCCCTTGAAGATGGAAGGGGGAATGGTGATGGGTGTCATGGTGAATGGTATCTTGCAGAATAAGTTGCCTAAGGGCTCCTGGTGCCTGTTGCGGATGGGACATACCTCAACGGGACAGACTCATGCAACGGATGGGAAAGGTATGGGACTTGAGGTGGACAGGTTCTCACCGGCAGCCGTAAAGAAACTATTCGATTCCTGGTATGCGCCGTTACTGAACCGTCCGCATGGCGATGTGGTGTCGTATCTGTATATCGACCCGAGAGAGTGGGGCAGCCAGAACTGGGGCTGTCAGTTTGCCGAAGAATTCAAGGTGCGCCGCGGCTATGATCTCATCCCCTATCTTCCTGTCATGGCAGGTGTTCCGCTGGAGTCGGCTTCCCGATACGAACAGGTACAGAATGATATCCGTCTCACCATCGAGGAACTGGTAAAGGAGAAGTTCTTCCAGACCTTCACCCGTCTGGCAGAAGAACAGTATGTTGAGGTTTCTTGTGAGCCTATCCCGCGTGCCGATCATCCTGACGATATGTTCCGTGCCGTAAGCAGAGCCCATATCTATAATGAAAATCCGGTTCAGGCTGTGGTTTGTACAGGAAACTATGGCGCACGGAACGGAACGCCCGCCTTGCTCAAACCTTCGATAGACTGCCACCTGGCGCTTGGCATCAACAGGTTCATTTTCCAGCATGATATTGTCCGGCATCTAGAGGCTCGAGGTTTCATGGATTACATCACCATGTGTCAGCATTATCTGCAGCAGGGCAGACCGGTGGTTGATATCGCTGTGTTTCATCCTTCGGGAAACCCCGAACAGAAGAACAGCTATCGTGCCCCTCGTGGTTACAAATACGATTTGATCAACAAGGATGCCTTGCTGAAATGGAATTTCGAATACAGTCCGAAAGGTAAACTGCCTGGAAATCAGGATTATCGCATTCTCGTGGTTTCGCAGCCGGATAGCTCTCTCTCTTCTGAGATAAAAGCGAAACTGGAGGAATTGCGTGAGGAAGGCATCGTCATCATCGACAAGCCTTATCAGGCGAAGAACTTCTCGCAGTATGGCATCGATCCGGATGTCATACTGCCTGAGAATATGGATTATGCCCACCGTCTGGTTCTGGAGGCAACGGGCAGGAAGGATATCTATTTCCTGATTAATCAGGAGAATAAGGAGCGCCAGATTATGGCAACCTTCCGTACCAGTACTTCCAGAATCCGCCAGATAGTGAACTTGAACTTGCCAGCTTATGGCTCAGTCTTCGTCATCCTGTCTAACAGGGATGACATGCAGATTATCAGCCCAGCAAAGCTTCCGCTACCTTGATGTCGAATGGAGTGGTAATCTTGATGTTCTCACGGTTACCCTCTACCATTGCAACCTGACAGCCAAGACTTTCTACCACCGAAGCATCATCGGTAAACTGTTCCTTGTATTCCTGGTTGAAAGCCTGCTTTGCCAGACCGATGTCGAAGGTCTGGGGAGTCTGCACCACGCGGTAATCGCTGCGCAGCACGTTCTTGCCGCCTCCGTGCTGGTCGATATAGCGCAGGGTGTCGGTTACGGCATATACAGGGATGGCTGCATATTCTTCGCGAGCCGTCTCGAAGCATTCCTCGATGACTTCTTTAGATACGAATGGGCGCACGCCGTCGTGAATACCCACTACGCCATCTTCATCATCAGGAATGAGTGCCAGTCCGTTTTTGGATGACTGGAAACGGGTGTCGCCACCATTGGCTATCTGGTGCTTGATGCTGAAATGATGCTCCTCGCAGAGCTGGTGCCAGTATGCCTGCTGACTCTTCGGCAGAACCAGGATGATGTTCAATGCAGGGTCATATTCATGAAAACGCTCTATGGTGCGCATCAGGATAGGCTTGCCCGCTACCGGCAAGAACTGTTTTGGAATCTCACTTCCCATGCGGAGGCCCTTGCCTCCGGCTACTATGATTACGTAATCCACGATGTTACTAATTAATAGTTTATAATATAGTTTATAGGGCTTACTTGCTTTGCATGAGATGATCATACATCATGCCATCCTGCAGGGCAGCTACGGTTTCCTTGCTTACGAAATAGCTCAATATCTTATAAGCGTATGGGAGGGTTGCTGCAGGACCTTCGCCTGTAATCACGTTGCCATCTTCCTGGAAGAGGGTGGCGGTATATTCGGTGTTCTCGCCGAAATACTGCTCAAAGCCAGGATAACAGGTAGCCTTCTTTCCTTCGAGGATGCCTGTGCTTGCCAGAACCATTGGGGCTGCGCAGATGGCACCGATTCGCTTGCCAGCCTTGTGCTGTGCGATGAGCGCCTGGCGTACACCTTCGTGCTCGTTCAGGTTTGTACTTCCTGGCATTCCGCCCGGAATCATCAGCATGTCAGCATCTTCAAAGCTGGCAATATCCTCAAACTTCAGGTCAGCCTTGATGGTAACACCATGCGATGTTTCTACCCATTCAGTACCCGTTACACTTACAGTCTTGATGTCTACACCACCTCTGCGGAGGATGTCAACCGGAGCCAATCCTTCGATTTCCTCGAAGCCATTGGCAAGAAATTCATATACCTTAGCCATAATTTATTCGTTTTTTGTCTTGTTATTCAAATAATATGATTACCTTTGCAAAAGTAAGAATAATTATTGAAATAACAAAATAAATGGCACAGCAACATTTAAAATTCGCAATATTTGGTAATGAATACCAGGCTAAGAAGTCGGCTTCGATAGAGAAAATCCTTCTTTATCTCGAAAAGAAGGAGGCTGAAGTTTATGTGGAGAATGCTTATTACGAGTTTCTTACCCGCGACCAGCATCTCGATGTGAAGGCGGCTGGGGTGTTCGAGGATTACAACTTCGATGTGGATTACGTCATCTCTATGGGTGGTGACGGTACCTTCCTGAAGGCTGCGAGCCGTGTGGGAGCCAAGGGTACACCTATCATCGGTGTGAATATGGGCAGATTGGGCTTCCTTGCCGATGTGCTGCCTAGTGAGATAGAGTCGGCGCTGGACAGTCTTTATACCGGTGATTGTCTGATAGAGGAGCATGCGGTGATTCAGGTGGAGGCAGAAGGTGGCATACTTGCCGGCAATCCGTTCGCCCTCAACGATATCGCCGTACTGAAGCGTGATGATGCTTCGATGATTTCCATCCGTACGCAGGTAGATGGCGAATTCCTCGTCACTTATCAGGCGGATGGTCTGATTGTTACCACGCCAACAGGTTCTACGGCATACAATCTCTCGAATGGCGGACCTATCATCATTCCGCAGAGTGGTAGCATCTGTCTTACTCCGGTGGCTCCTCACAGTCTGAACATCCGTCCTATCGTCATCAACGATACGGCAGTCATCACGCTCGATATCGAGAGTCGCAGCCACAACTATCTGGTAGCCATCGATGGTCGTAGTGAGCGTATGACGGAGGAAACCCGCCTTATCATCCGCAAGGCTCCTCATGCTATCAAGATTGTGAAGCAGCGCAACCAGCGTTACTTCTCTACCCTGAGAGAAAAACTGATGTGGGGTGCTGACCAGCGCGAAAGATAATTAGAATAAGAAAGATAATTAAAATAAGAAAAGAGGTATATCCCGAAGATGAATCTTGGGTATACCTCTTTTTCCTAACCTAAAACAACTAACTAATAATTTTGTTCACACAAAACTAAACCTAAAAACATAAACCTTAATAAACCTAAAAACTTAAAAACTTAAAACTGAAAAACTTAAACTAAAAACTGAAACTATTCTTTGAACTTATTTGTTGTATTCTGCAGTAACATCCTTCACTTTATATTTTTTTCCTTCCTTGGATGCTTCGATTTCAAAGTAAGCCGTACTGGTGAGACCTGTTATATCTACAGTCTGCGGCTTATCTGTACTTGTACTATTGAATATGACATTTACCACCTCGGTTGCATTATCAATGCTGACTTCCTTGTAGTACCATGTCTTACCACCGATGGTCTTTGTTTCTGTCATCTTTTCACCAGGCCACTCAACAGATGCTGCTTTCTTCCATGTATAGCAGTATAATGGACTCCATTTCACAGCATCGGCATTCACATAAACCATAAATTTATATGCCTTGAACTTCTCAATCGTATATTGATGTGTGGCGATATTTCTAACTTCACCATTCACAAGCAATCCAACCTTCAAGGTACAAGTACCATTGATGCTGATTTCCTTACCACTTTCTACAGTTGTGCTCTTTGCAGTAGGGGTTGAGCCGTCCAAGGTATAAACCAATTTAGCTCCCTCTGTCTGGCTGACTGCAGTAAGCGTGGTCTTGAAACCTTCCTCGTATGAGCCAGAAGGTACGTCGGTCCAAGAGGTTTCTGCATCATTAGAGAGGAAATAGGCATAGTGATAACCAGAAAGAATTTTTGTATAGCCTGTTTCTCCTGCATATTTTGCAGCATCATCACCTACTGTCACAAGAAGATTGTGCTTAGTACCAGTCACCTCATTGACATATAAGGTTTTCTGGCATTTCTTGTTTGCGTAATTGCTCATATTGGTGATACCAGCATATTTACGAGCAGCAATCATCTCCTTCAACTCAGGCTTGTAATCTCTCCAGTGTGGCTGGAAGATACAAGGTGTGCCTGGCATAGCAAGCAGATATGCATTTGCTGCAAGAGTATCTCTTTTCAGAGGATCGTTCTGTGAATCGGCAGAGCGATACTGGGTATCATGATTCTCGACGAAAGTAACTGCATAACGACGATAATTGGCATCGTGCATAAGATTGTCGTTACTCTTCAACTTTGTCCAGTTTGGAGCTGCAACAACCTTATTATCTCTTACGCCGATAGCGTCACGAACATTATAACGGAACTGGAAGTCGAAGGCTGCGCTCTTCTTGTTGGTACTGTTTATCCAACTTTCTATCTTTTCGTTACCATCCCAGTATTCACCTACAGAGTATTCTACACCTGTGGCATCATTATAGTCGGCAACATGGCTACCATCGAAGCCTTTCACCATATCATAGCGGAAACCGGTGTAACCCAAATCATCCTTCAGATATTTCAGATACGCTTTGATCACCTTCTGCACATTTTCGCTCTTGTGGTCGATGTCACGGCAACCTCCAAAGTCGGTTCCCTCATCATTGTTCTGGCTGAGGCTTACCCCGTCTGTGGCAGCCTGGGTTGCTGTAGTTCCGCCATCATCATTCTTGCAGATGTCTGTAGATTGCATCTGGTAGGTTACTCCCTTGTATGTTTCAGCAGGGAATGTATACCAGCCCTCCGTATTGCGGTGGTTGATGACTACATCAGCAATAGCACCTATACCAGCGGCTTTAAACTTAGTAATCAGGCTTCTGAGTTCAGCCTCTGTTCCGAAAGAAGAATTCTGGTTGAAATAGTAATATGGCATATAACCCATCACCTGAGTGGTCTCCAAACATTTTCCGCTTTGTGGAAGCCAAACAAGGTCGATATAATTTTTCAGCTCATCAGCCTGCTTCTCTAAGACCTTCCATTGTGATTCATTATAAGAATCCCAAGAGAATCCTTGCAGCATAACGCCGCTATAATCGCTAGCCCAGCCTTGCGAATTGAGATTTGGTTCAGGCTCAGGTTCAGGCTCAGGACTTGGGGTAGGCGCTGGCGTTGGCTCAGGATCTGGAAGATCAGGGTCATTGCTGCTAGAGCATGCTCCAAGTGTGAGTGCCATTGCGGCAAGGAGTGTAAAGTATATCTTCCTCATAATTATCATTGTATTTTTTGATTACTATCTTATGTTTAATTGTAAGTTGTATTCTTTTTCGTTGGCAAAGTTACGATTTATTTCATTAGCTTGTTCAAAAATTGATGCAAATCAAGCGATTTTCTTGTGCAAACGTTTGCATTTACTAATAAAGTTGTTTCTTTAGGTACGTCTTTAGGTACTTTAACTTGAAAGACTTGATGAAGATATATTTTGCTTATAATTTTGCACAGATGAAACAGTAAAGATTATGGCGAAAAAGAGAACTAAAACAAAAGCAAAGGAACCCATCAAGATTTGGGCGAAACCTTTGAAGAATGGCAACAAGGCAATCTATCTGCGTACTTACCAAGCTGGAAGCAAGGGTAGAGGCTATACCTACGAGCGGTTGAAGGGATTGTTGCTGGTAGATGACAAAAGAGGAAGCGACAAGGAGGCTAAGGCAAAGAATGAAGCTACTTTGCGCACCGCTATGCTCATCCGATGTGAGCGAATTAGGGAGTGGAGTATGAGCCACGGTAACTATCAGCGAGAGATGGTGACCAAGGATATGCTCTTAAAAGACTGGATGCTGCTATATGCTGATCAAAAAAGACAGCAGGGACAGAGCGGCAGTCATGCTGTCAACATCCAGCATGCCCTCTTGCATTTGATAAGATACAAGGGTGAGAATATTCGCATGGCACAACTGGACAAGGTGTATTGCGAAGGCTTGGTACAGTATCTGGCTCATGCCAAGACCATTGGTACGGATGTGCCCAAGCGGGGCGAACATCATGAGAAAGACTTGGCGAAGGGTACGGCACGCCTCTATTACAATACGTTTGTTACCGCATTGAATGAGGCGGTGAGAGAAGGTATCATACCTGAGAATCCCACCAAACTACTGAAGAAAGAAGAGAAAAAGCTGATTGGTCAGGGAGAGAGCCGACGCTGCTATCTCAGCATCGAGGAAATCAGATTGTTGATGGCTACTCCTTGCAAGGATGAAACCGTGAAGCAAGCTTTCCTCTTCGCTTGTTTCTGTGGTTTGCGCATCAGTGATATCAGGACATTGCGATGGGCAGATATCGGAAAAGGTACGGAGGGATACTATATTAGCAAGTTGATGGTGAAGACCCGTCATGTGGTAACGGTACCCTTGTCGGAGAATGCTTTGTCGTGGATGCCAGCAAGAGGACAGGCAAGGGCTGATGACAAGGTATTTGAGCTGCCATCGTTCTTCTCGGTCAACTATCGATTGAAGCAATGGGCTAGGGAGGCAGGCATTGACAAGCCAGTTACTTTTCATGTATCTCGTCATACCTTTGCCACCACCTTGCTCACGATGGGAGTGGACCTCTATACCACCAGCAAACTGTTGGGACATCAAAACATCATAACCACGCAAGTATATGCCGAGATAGTGAACAGAAAGAAGGTTGAGGCGGTGAACCTTTTGGACCAAATCAAGCCTCTTTAGGTACGCTTTTAGGTACATGATGCTTTCAGAAACTTGAAGGAGAGGGCAAGTTGCAAACTTAAAAATCAAGCAAATGATGAAGCAGGTAAAAATTAAATTGCCTCTCAGAGCATTGACCCTTGCAAGCGGTCTGCTTCTGACGGTGAGTTCCTTTGCGCAGACAAATGCGATTAAGGGACACGTGAAGGATGCTTCCGGTGAGCCTGTCATGGGTGCTACCATTACAGTGAACGGTAAGGCAGTAGGTATTACCGACATGGATGGTAACTTCTCAGTTGATGCAGCGCCAGGTGCTAATCTTACTTTCACCTATCTTGGAATGACACCAAAAACAATCAAAGCAACATCTAACATGATGATTACCTTGGTTGACGACCAGAAGTCTTTGAACGAGGTCGTTGTCATTGGTTATGGTCGCGCTAAGAAGAACGACTTGACTGGTTCTGTTACAGCTATCAAGCCAGATGAGATGTCAAAGGGTATCACAAGCAGTGCCTCTGATATGTTGGTAGGTAAGATTGCCGGTGTTGACGTACAGACTGGTGGCGGTCAGCCTGGTTCTGGCGCACAGATTCGTATCCGTGGTGGTGCCTCTCTGAATGCTTCTAACGACCCTCTCTACGTAATCGATGGTTTGGCTATTGATAATAACAATCTGAAGGGTACAAGTAACGTCTTGGCGATGATTAACCCTAACGATATCGAAAGCTTCACTGTATTGAAGGACGCTTCGGCAACAGCCATCTATGGTTCTCGTGCTTCTAATGGTGTCATCATCATCACCACCAAGAAGGGACGTGCTGGTCAGAGACCTACCGTTACCTATAATGGTGATGTTACCTTGTCAACCATCCAGAAGAAATATGAGGTAATGAATGCCAGCGAATACAAGCAGGCTCTTACCAATCTGGGTATTGACACTAGCGGTTTGGGAACTGCCGATACCGACTGGCAGGACGAGATTTTCCGCACTGCCATCTCTACCAACCACAACATCAGCATACAGGGTGGCTTGAAGAATATGCCTTACCGTGTTGGCTTAGGTTTCGAAGACAACAACGGTATCGTTAAGACCAGCTGGATGAAGCGTTTCAACACTTCTGTCAATTTGGCTCCTTCCTTCCTCGACAAGCACTTGAACATCAACTTCACAGCGAAGTACATGTTCGAAAAGGATCGCTATGCCAATTTTGGTGATGCCATCGGTGCAGCGTTGACCATGGATCCAACACAGCCTGTTCGTGTAAACGATGAGATGTACAATACTGTAGGTGGATATTTCCAGTATCTGGACAACAAAGGCGACAAGATTACAGATCCTAACTGGACAAAGATAGCCAAGAGTCAGGTTCCTCAGAACCCTGTAGCTCTCCTCAACAACCAAAAGATGATAGCCAATACTAATGACATATCTTCAAACTTAGAGGTAGATTATAAGATTCATGGCTTCGAAGACTTGCATTTGCACGCTGCCATCGGTGCACAGTACACTGATGCCAAGCAACATAATGATATTAACAAGTATTCATCATCCAACAACTATTTTGGTTGGTATGGTACTGACCATCAATACAAATACAGCATCGAAGGAAAAGCTTTTGCTGAATATGCCCACAAGTTTGGTGTGCACGACATCGACATCATGGCAGGTGCTGAGCAGAGCCACTATCACAGAACAACCTATAACTTCGGAAGCGGTATCGATGAGTATTTGAGAGATACCAATCCAGAGTTAAAAGATGGAGAATGGAACTACGTGAATAACCCACAATATAAGGCAAACACCATGTGGAAGAGTCACAACTCTTTGGTATCCTACTTCGGACGTTTCAACTATAACTTGCTGGATCGCTATTTGCTTACAGCAACCTTCCGTGCCGATGGTTCTTCTCGCTTCAGAAAGGGCAAGAAGTGGGGTTATTTCCCTGCAGCAGCCTTTGCCTGGAAGATCAACAACGAGTCTTTCTTGAAGAATGTAAAATGGATTGATGAGTTGAAGCTCCGCTTGGGTTGGGGTATGACAGGTCAGCAGAATGGTATTGACGACTTCTACTATACTCCTAAATATACCATCAGCGACACTTATGCACAGTATCCATTTGGTGACAAGTATTATCAGACCATGCGCCCAACAAGATACAACACTGAGCTGACATGGGAAAAGACCACAACCTATAATGGCGGTCTAGACTTCACTGCTCTCAATGGTCGCTTCGGCTTCAATATCGATGGTTACTATCGTAAGACTACCGACCTGTTGGCAACAGTTTCCATTGCCGGTGGTACCAACTTTGGTGACAATCTCTTGAAGAACATCGGTGCTGTAGAAAACTATGGTGTGGAATTGGCATTCAATGTGAAGCCTATCGTCACTAAGGACTTCGTGTGGGATGTAACCTACAACGTAGGATGGAACCACAATGAAATCACAGAGTTAGAGGCTGGTTTGCAAGACTGGGTTTGGACAGGTAGCAAGGTATCTCGTGGTAACAACACATTGGTACAGGTGAACAAGGTTGGCGAACCTCTCAATTCGTTCTATGTTTACCAGCAGGTTTACGACGAGAACGGCAAGCCTATTGAGGGACTGTATGTTGACCGTGATGGTAACGGCAAGATTGATAATGACGACCGTTATTGCTACAAGAGCCCAGCTCCTGATGTCATCATGGGTTTCACCACCAAGTTCATCTATAAGAACTGGGACTTCAGTGCTGCCTTCCATGCATCTATCGGCAACTATGTGTACTACGATTTCTTGAACTCAAAAGCTGAGTTGATGAAAATCAACGATACCAATCTCTTCAGAAACACAACTGCAGAGGCCGTCAATCTTGGCTTTAAGGGTACAACAGATCTCACCACCAATACCAGTGACTACTTTGTACGCAATGCTTCTTACCTGAAGTGCAGCAACATGACTTTGGGATATAGCTTCCCAGCATTGATCAAGGCAGGTGCAGAGAAGATTTGCAGCGGACGCATCTTCTTCACCGTACAGAACCCATTCATCATTACCAAGTACAAGGGTATCGACCCAGAGGTAAGCAACGGTATCGATAGCAATCCTTACCCACGTCCAATAAGCTTCCAGCTTGGTTTGAATCTTAACTTCTAAAAATAAAAAAGGAGACAATTATGAAAAAAATATTTATAACGACTGCAATGGCGAGTGTTTTGTGCATGGGCTTTGTCTCTTGCGCAGACGAACTGAATATCAAATCCATTGACCCACAGTCTACCCCAACATATACAGTAGAGGGTCTCTTGGCCAAGCAGTATGCTACTCTTGGTCTTACTGGACAGAAAGGTCCTGCTGGTTCAGCAGACTTGAGTTGCGATGAGGGTGAGAGCGGATTCATCCGTACCATTTTCAACCTGCAAGAGTTGATGACTGACGAGACAGCATGGGCATATCAGGCCGATAATGCCATCGCTCCTATCACCAATTTAAGTTGGAATAGCGGTAATGACCGTGTAAACTGGGCATACCAGCGTCTCATTTTCGACATCACCTTGTATAACCAATTTATTGCTGAGCAGACTGGCAAGTTAAGTGATGAACAGATTGCAGAAGTTCGCTTCCTCCGTGCACTGAACTACTATTATTTCCTTGACCTGTATCGTAGGGCTCCATTCAAGCTCACTTTCGACGATAGTCTCCCTACCGAGAAAAAGGGAAAGGATCTCTACGACTGGTTGGATAATGAGTTGACCACCATTGAGCCTCTGATGGCTGAGGTGGGCGCTTATGATAACAGTGAGAATTTCGGACGTGCCGACCGTGGCGCAGCATACGCACTTCATGCCCGCTTGGCTCTTAACTCTGAAGTTTATACCGATGGTAAGGTGAAGGACTACCAGAAGGCTATCGATTATTGCGACGAGATTATCAACAGCGGTAAATACGATCTTTGTCGTGAAGCAAAGAATGGCTATAGCGGTTATCAGCAGTTGTTTATGGGCGACAATGACTGCAACCCAGAGGCTATGAAGGAAATCATCTTCCCTATCCGTCAGGATGGTTTGAAGGCCCGTGCGTATGCAGGTACCACTTACCTCGTATCGGCATCCACTATCGCTGGTATGCCTTATGCAAGCACAGGTGACCCATGGAAATGTATGTTTGCCCGCGAAGACTTGGTTAAGAAGTTCATCCCTGACGGGAAAATTCCTATGGCTACTGTTGATGATGTCTTGAAAAATCCTACAAAAGAAGAGGTGATTGCAAAAGATAGCGAGAAGGGTATCGGCACTGCTGACGTAATCGCAAAGGCTCAAGACGATCGTGCCCTGTTGTATATGGGTGTAGGTGGCTGCGAAGAAGGCAAAGTTCGTACTATCAATCCAGGTGAGGCTATCACAGGTCCTCTGAATGGTGCATCTTTTGTAAAGTGGAGCAATCTCCATGCAGATGGTTCCACACAGCACGATCAGAACTATTCAGATACAGACTTCCCTATGTTCCGTTTGGCAGAAATCTATCTGACCCGTGCAGAGGCTAAGTACCGCCTCAATGGTAGCCAGGACGGTTTGGAAGACATCAAGAAGGTTCAGAATCGTGCCAATCGTACTGATTTGGCAACAACTGTAAATGATCAGACTCTTATCGACGAATGGTGCCGTGAGTTCTACATGGAAGGTCGTCGCCGTTCAGACTTGGTTCGCTTTGGCTTGTTCACTGGTTCTAAGTATCTCTGGAGTTACAAGGGTGGTGCAGAAAATGGCGCAGGTATTCCTGCATACTATGACGTCTATCCTATTCCAGACAATGAGATCAAAAACAATCCTAACATGCATCAGAACCCAAAATATTAATTGTTTGGAAACAAGATTTAATTAAATGAAATCAATTATGAAAAAGATATTCAAATTCATGTTGCTGCCAGCATTGGTACTCCCTTTGCTCTTTACATCCTGTGATGAAGACAGAGACAGCAACCCTACATTGGACCTGAGTCATCTTGCAGAGGGATTTGTATTGAACATTCCTGCTCTTGCAGAAAACAATACCTACGACCTCAACAGTGCAAAAAACTTGGTACTGACATGCTCTCAGCCAAATTATGGTGGAGTACCTTACCCTGTGAAGTATTATGCACAGGTTTCTATCGACCCTGCATTCGTCAGCGATCCTACAGTCACTCATAAAGAGTTGGCGACATACGCAGAGAATCCAAGCAGTTTGGATTTTAATGCATACGAAGCAAACAAAGCTGTTGTATCTCTCTTCCGGGCTGCCAATCCTGAAGCAAATATTCCAGAGAAGATGTCTGTTTATATCCGCCTTCGTGCAGTCATTGGCGGTACTTTGAATCAAACCTTGGGCGAGACCTATTCAAATGTCATCACCTTGCCTTCTGTGAAGGCTACTATTCCTGACGCTAAGTTCACAGAAAACCTCTTCTTGACTGGAAGTTCTATCCAGAAACCATGGGAGAGTTGGAAGTCTATTCCACAGGTAGAAGGCTTGGAGGGCAACTACTATGGTATCATCTACGTGCCAGCTGGTGGCGAATTCAATTGGGGTACCGAGATCAATGACAAACTCGGCATCAACCAAATCAAGGAAATCGTTGATGAAGCTGGTGCAGGTATCACTGCAGGTAACGACCAAAACCTCAAGGTTACCAACGCAGGTTGGTACACTCTCCACTTCAAGGGTAAGATTTCCAAAGACAAGAAGAACATCAACTGGACACTGACTGTTTACAAGACTCAGGTTTGCCTGATTGGTGCTTGTATTGGTCAAACCGATTGGGGCTTTGCTGACGAAAATGCTCTGACACCTCCAGACGATCCAAGTGGTGATTGGGTTTCTCCTGCATTCGCAGCCGGCTGCGAACTTCGTGTTGCTGTCAAGGTCGGTGACATCAACTGGTATAGCACAGAGTTCACTATTCACAAGGGCGAAGTATTCTGGCGTATAAAGAATATGCCAAACAACTGGGCTGAGACCATGGGTAATGAGTACTCTGTAACTACCACCCCTGGCAAGAAGTTGTATGTCAACTTTGATACAAATAAAGCTGAAGTTAAATAATTTAAGATGAAAGCAAAATGAAAAAGAAAATTTTATATAGCTTAGCAGTCTTGGCAAGTGTTACACTTGCCAGCTGCAACGGCGACTACGATGATTGGGCTCAACCACAGCACAATCCAGAGGAAAAAGCCATCACGATTCCTGGTTTTACTGCAACACAAGTAGTTCAGGACATCGACTTTGCCAATGTGACAACAGATAGTGTCAGCACCTTCACATTGAGCGAAGCAGCTCTTCCTGAAGGTTTTACACTTGAGAATGCTCGCTTAGAGATTATGCCTCAAGGAGGAGATAATGCAATCAAGAAAACCGTTAATTCAAGCATTGAGGGTAAGTCCGCTGTTGCAGATCTTTCAGAAGTAATAGAATCTTATTATGGCAAGCGTCCTATAGCTCACTCTTTTGTTACCCATGTTTATTTAAATGCGATGAAAAATGGTGATGCTGTTCTTATTGATGCTGGTGAATTTAACCTTGCGATGACTCCAAAGGCTCCGTTCATTGACTCTGGCTACTATATGGTTGGCCAAATGACAGATTGGAATTTGGATACCAATCTCAAATTCATTCACTCAGATGTAGACGTTTATGAAGATCCAGTATTTACCCTCGTGTTTACTACTAAAGAAGACAATCAATACTGGAAGATCATTCCACAGGGTAATGTAGATACTGGTAATATTTGGGAAGTAGAAAACAATCCTAAGGGTGTTGTTGGTGTAGAAAACGACGGTGATGACGCAATGAGTGGTACACTTCTTACTACCACTTCAAAAGGTGAAAAGGCTCAAGCAGGTAAGATTGCAAAGGCTGGTACCTATAAGATGACAATCAACATGATGGACTACACTTATTCCATCGAACAACTCGCATCAGAATATTATCTTGTTGGTAAATTACAGGGATGGTCTGACAAAGCTGAAGGCAAAACCTGTCTCATGTATGCAGAATCAGCTGTGGTTCAGAGCTATACAACTCAATGGAATAGTGATGCAAACCTGAAGATTTGGAAGGGCAGCGACTTTGGCACCTGGGACAACGCTTTTGGTACAGAGGTAGATGGTGATCAATCTGTAAAAGGCACGTTGGCTGGAAGCAATGCTATAAAATGCCCGGAACCAGGCTCATTCTATACGTTCACAGCCGACTTCTCTACCATGACCTACAAGTGGACTAAGCTTGAGAATCAGAATCCTACCGAATTCGAAAATGTTAGTCTTATCGGAGTTGGTGGCAAATGGGGGGACAATGACGACGTTGACATGACCCAGGTTACTCCTCACAACTGGTTTATCGAAACAACTCTCCCTGTAGGAGGATTTAAGATTCGTGCTAATCACGGTTGGAATGCAGGTGGAAACTGGGGCTACACAGCAGATCAGGAGTTCACTTCTACAGGTAAGTTGTTCAACGATGGTGGCAGCTCAGATATCAAGATTGCAACTGCAGGTAAGTATCGTATCTTCTTCAACGATATTACTAACGAGTATGCAATCATTGCTGTTGCAGAATAAGCATTTATTTTAATAATACATTATAGGCGGCTCCCGGAATTGAGAGCCGCCTATTTTTTTTCTTTCTCCTCCCCCTTTTCAAGTATTTTTTCCCTAAAACCTTGGAAGTTACGAGGAAAAGTCGTATCTTTGCCAACGAATAGCAATATTGCGTCCACGACCTTATAAAGCGTAAGCAGATGGCAAGATTTATAGACCCACGTGTTGACTGGGCTTTCAAGAGGATATTTGGAAGCGAAGACACGAAAGAATGTCTGATAACATTCCTCAACGGACTGTTTGAAGACGAGTTGGTAATCAAGGACGTGACGTTTGCCAAGACCGAAAAACTTGGCTTGCGCCCCGATGACCGCGGTGTGGTCTTCGATGTCTATTGCATCACAAACGAAGGCAAGCATGTCATCGTAGAGATGCAGAAGAAAGAGCAGGAATACTTTGCCGACAGGGCATTGTATTACACGGCACGTGCCATTGTGCAGCAAGGCATCCGTGGAATCTGGGACTATCACTTGGCTCCAGTCTATACGGTATGTTTCATGGACTTTGTATCGCAAAGTCCGATATTAAAGGAGTTTCGCACCGATTTGGTGCTTACCGATTTGCAGACACGCCAGCGAGTGTCCGACAGGATGCGTATTGTGTACCTCCAACTGCCATTGTTCGACAAGCATACGGAGGCAGAGTGTATGGATATATTTGATTGTTGGATTTATATAGTGAAGAATATGAACATGTTTGAACAGATGCCATTCAGCGAGAAGTATCCAGTCTTCCGCAAGTTGGCAGAAATAGGCGACCTCCGCAAGCTTTCCCGAGAGGAACTTGAGCTGTATGACGAGGACATCAAGAATATGCGTGATATATATGCCACCAGAAAGTTTGATGAAAAGAAAGGTATGGAAATAGGTATGGAAAAAGAAAAGCTAGCCACAGCTCGCCGCCTTCTGTCAATGGGCCTTTCTGATGAGCAAGTATCAACAGCCACCGAACTTCCACTGGAGGAAATTCAGAAAATGAAGGAATAAGCCTGAAACTGGCTGAACTTTCAGGAACTCAAATGTAGGATATGAGACGTTTTTATTAGGCATAGGATATGCTTAACTATAATTCGGCGGTTGCAACCGCCGAATTACAAAACAATAAAAATCATATACAGAACTTTCGCATGTGGTTTAAGTTCGGGCTGAAGGCCCAAAAGCTCTTAGCCCAGGGCATCGCTCTGGGCTAGGAGCTTCTGCCCCTTCGGGGCGTGTGGAGCCAACTTGCGAAATTTCTGTTTAATAATTCACAAAGGAACTTTTAGTTGAAATCAGCTTCTTATATGAGTATATAAACTACAACAAGCAACCGATAAATAAGGACGAACTGATCAAAGATTTTGATCGGTTCAATAACTCAAACATTCTATAATTGCGCAACCGCTGGTTGCGCAATTACATCAGTAAACTTATCTTCTCCTCCCCCTTTTCAAGTATTTTTTCCCTAAAACCTTGGAAGTTACGAGGAAAAGTCGTATCTTTGCGGCAAATTAGAAATAACATTAAAGTAAAGCAATATGAATGTAGCTATAAATAATATAACAACAACTATAACTGTTCCGCAAGTTGACTTCAACTTATTAAAGAAACTGGCAAAGAAGTTTGGCTGGGTTATTCAAACCGAAAAGAAAAGTGGTATTAAAGAAGCCCTAGAAGATGTTAAAGCAGGCAGAGTATATCATGCAAAAGATGCTCACGACTTAATCAAACAGTGCTTAGAATGAAATACTCTATTACAAACATTGTATTATAATTAATCTAACAGCCATTGTTCGACAAGCATACGGAGGCAGAGTGTATGGATATATTTGATTGTTGGATTTATATAGTGAAGAATATGAACATGTTTGAACAGATGCCATTCAGCGAGAAGTATCCAGTCTTCCGCAAGTTGGCAGAAATAGGCGACCTCCGCAAGCTTTCCCGAGAGGAACTTGAGCTGTATGACGAGGACATCAAGAATATGCGTGATATATATGCCACCAGAAAGTTTGATGAAAAGAAAGGTATGGAAATAGGTATGGCGAAAGGTATGGAAAAAGAAAAACTAGCCACAGCTCGCCGCCTTCTGTCAATGGGCCTTTCTGATGAGCAAGTATCAA
>ERZ860023.23-NODE-23-length-94150-cov-17.433349_pt1 | contig 94150 bp, 63 predicted proteins | sample MGYA00509983_ERZ860023 | MGnify/ENA primary metagenome ERZ860023 (study PRJEB30046, sample SAMN00715180) | human gut metagenome | study: EMG produced TPA metagenomics assembly of the A metagenome-wide association study of gut microbiota in type 2...
GTCAGAATAAATGGGATGAAGCACTGAAGGTGAATGATGAACGGTTGAAAATGTGTAAGGAGGGGAGTCATGAATACGGCATCGTAGCCTACTATCGCTATCTGATTTACCGTTCTCTGAAAAACGAAGAAATGAAGAAATATTGGTTACTTAAATCTGCCATATGTGATGTGAAGTGTGCTATCAATGATCAGGCTTCGCTCTGGATGCTCGCCGATATTCTGAGTCAGGAGGGAGATGTTGAGCGTTCTTATAAATACATCAACTTCTCTTGGAATGCCAATAAGAGTTTTAGTACGCGTATTCGCAGTTGGCAGATTTCGCCAGTTCTTGGTACCATCGATCATAATTATCAGGCACAGCTCAAGAAGGCAAACCAGCGTCTTGTCTTTGCCATCATCTGTGTCAGTCTTCTGGTTCTTTCATTAGGTGTTTTGGCTTTCTATGTCAATAAGCAGAAGAAATATGTTACCATAGCGAGAAATGAACTGAAGAAAACGAATGAACAATTGGAGGAACTGAACAAGAAACTTTCTGCTACCAACGAAATGTTGAAGACTTCGAATGATAAACTGAATGAGTCAAATGGTGTGAAGGAAGAATATATAGGTCAGTTCCTGGGAGCATGTTCTCATTATATTGACAAACTGGATAAGTTGCGTCTCCATGTCAATAAAATGGTAAAGAACCGTGAATATCAGGAACTTTATTCAATGACGAGAAGCAGTGAACTGAAGGAACACGAGTTGGGAGAACTCTATACAAATTTCGATAAGGTCTTCCTGCATCTGTTCCCGAATTTCGTGGAAGACCTCAATAGTCTTCTGAAGCCAGAGGCACAAATTCATCTTACTGATGCAGCGAAACTTCCGGCAATGGTGAGGGTATTCGCCTTGATAAGACTGGGTATTGATGACAGTACGAAGATAGCAGAATTCCTACATTATGCAGTTAATACGATATACAATTATCGGGCAAAACTGCGTAATGGAGCTATTGGTGAAAGAAATGAATTTGAGAAGAATGTGAAAGAATTAGGAACGATAAAAGGAAAAGAATAATATATTGAGCCCCTTTTTAAAGTGGGCTCAGTAAATGATGTAATAAAGTTGGTTAAAAATGTAGTAAATGCTTGTTTGCTTGTCGTTTTTTTAGTATCTTTGCGATGAAAAATAAAACTCAAGTGTGGAAAATGTGGAGAATTTCACAAAAGAAGTATCAGAAATGTGTAAACTTACACATTTTCCGCACTTTAACGATGGAGGTGCTAAAAAATGTTTAATAGAATAATTATTCAAGAATTAAAACAATGGAGAGCTAAAAAAGACCGTAAGCCATTGATTATGCTGGGCGCTCGACAAGTAGGAAAGACTTCTGTACTTCAGAAGTTCGGAGAAGAATATTTTGAGCATTGCGCATATTTTAGTCTCAATGAAGAAGAGGGAGTCTGCGATATCTTTCGCAAGACCAAGAACCCGCTGCAAATCCTCGAGCAATTGTCATATCTTACTTCTGAACCTATTTTGCCTCAGAAGACTTTGCTTATTCTTGATGAGATACAAGACTGTCCGGAAGCCATTAGCGCAATGAAATATTTCTGCGAAAAGACGCCGGAATATGTTGTGGCTTGTGCTGGTTCTCTTTTGGGGTTGGCTTTTGGTCATCAAGGCTTTTCGTTTCCTGTGGGTAAGGTTGACCATATAAATATGTATCCTGTCACTTTTTCAGAGTTTTTGGAGCAGCGAGACGAAAGGCTTTACCAATATTATATGTCAATAGATAGCTTGGAACCTCTTCCTGACGTTTTTTTTGATAGACTTTCTCAGGCATTTACTGCCTATCGTATATCTGGTGGAATGCCAGCTGCGGCAATGAAGATGATAGAAAAGGATCTGAGTGGCGTGGAAACAACTCTACGTAATATCTTGCAAGATTATTCCTTGGACTTTGTGAAGCATGCTACGCCTTTACTGGCTAATAGGATTTCGCATGTTTGGAAGTCTTTGCCGTCACAGTTGGCTAAGGAAAATAGGAAGTTTGTTTATCAGCTGATTCGTCCTGGTGCAAGAGCGAGGGAATATGAGGATGCTCTTACATGGCTTAAAAATGCGGGATTGATATATAAGGTAAGCTTGTGCTCTACTCCGCAAGTTCCTTTGAAATCGTATGAAGATTTGAGCATCTTCAAGATTTATAGTCTTGATGTGGGATTATTGAGAGTGCTTGCTGATTTGAGTCCTGAGGCTTATCTGGTTGATAATCCTATATTTAAAGAATATAAGGGCGCTTTGGCAGAGAATTATATTCTTCAGAGTCTAGTGGCTAATGGCGTTAATTGTTCCCATTATTGGGCTTCGGGTAATAAAGCAGAAGTGGAATTTATTGTTCAGCGTGGTTTGGAAGTTATTCCGGTGGAAGTGAAGTCGGGTACCAGTGTCACGGGGCGTAGTTTGATAGAGTATAACAAAAGGTACTCACCTGGTTTGCGCATCAGATATTCGATGCTTAATCTCAAGAGGGATGATTCCTTTATCAACATCCCTCTTTTCCTGGCTGATAGAACGGAGAAACTGATTTTTAAATAATTTTTAATGAGAAAAAAGATAAATGGGTGAAGAGGGGTGAAGAGTGGGTGAAGAGATAAAGAAAACTCTTCACCTCCCGAAACCCCGATAAACAGAGGGGTTACGGGCGAGAAGGTGAAGAGTGAAGAGATAAATCGGGATTGCTTACAACTGATAGAACTTGGTGAAAGCCTTCACGCAATATTCATGGTCGATAACGCTACCGGTTTCGCGGCAGCTGTGCATTGCGAGGATGGCATTGCCCATATCCACACCCTTCAATGGGATGGAAGAGGCGAGGATATTGCCCAATGTGCTGCCACCTGCTACATCGCTGTGGTTTACGAAACGCTGGCATGGTACACCGGCAGCATCGCAGATGTTGGCGAAGATGGCTGCTGATACAGCATCGCTCGCATACTTCTGGGCTGCATTGAACTTGATGACCGGACCACCGCCCAACTTAGGATGATTCGTAGGGTCGAACTTTTCGCTATAGTTAGGATGCCAGGCATGCGCATTATCGGCTGAAATCATGAAGGCACGCTCTACTGCCTGATAATAAGCCTCTTCTGTATGGCTCTGTGCCAGGGCGATGCGCTGGAGCATATATGAAAGGAATGGACTTCCGGCTCCCTGTTTGGTCTGAGACCCCGTTTCTTCATTATCGAAGATGGCAAGAACCTGGGTGGTATCATTGGCATCTGCTGCAATCATCGCCTCTACACCAGCCCAGCACATAGACAGGTCGTCGAGTCTGCCTGAAGAGATAAACTCATCGTGTACACCGAAGGTGCAGGCTGGAGTGGCATCAGCCAGATAGAGATCGAAATCAAGAACATTCTCTTTCTGAATATTCAGTTCTCCGGTTATCACATTCATCAGGAGATTACCCTTCTCCAGTTCATTATTGATGATGCCGAGGATAGGGAGCACATCTTTTTGCTTGCTCAACTTCACACCATCATTCACCTGACGGTTGAAGTGGATAGCGAGATTGCTGATCTGCAGCAATGGGCGCTTCACATGAAGAAGGAGCGTCTGCGGATTCATCGCATTCTCGCCCTTCACGATGACTCTACCCGCCAGGGTCAGCGGACGGTCGAACCAGGTTGACATGATAGGACCACCATAAACCTCAGTATTCAGTTTTACGATACCGCCCTCGCAAAGCATCTCAGCATTTGGCTTGATGCGGAAGGTAGGCGAGTCGCAGTGGGCGCAGATCATGTGGAAACCGGCATCTGCCAAAGGCTTCTTTCCGATTTGGAAGGCGTAGATGGAAGAGTCGTTCTTGGTAACGAAGAACTTTTCACCCGCTTCAATCTTGCCCAAAGGCTCCTGTGGGTTCATACGTCGGAACCCGTTCTTCTCCAATTCCTCAGAGATATTCTTTACTGCCAGGAAATTCACTGGCGATGCGTCTAGAAAGGATAATAATCTTTTGATCATAGTCTATATCTTTATATTAATATCTTGCAAAGATAATAGATTTTTTTCATTTTATCTCATTATTCTATTTGTTTTTCATTTTTTTGTATTATCTTTGTCTCCAAATAAGATCAATGAATGAATTATGAAACGATATAAATCCTGCACTCTGATTATATTGCTGCTGTTGGCATCGGCTCTTCAGGCATATGCGCATATTTCCAGAAATATGTTCATGCTTTCCAATCTCAATACTGACAATGGTCTTTCCTGCCCTCGAGTTTATTCTATTGTCGAGGCAGAGGATGGTGCCATGTGGATAAGTACTAAGCGTGGAGTTGACCGATATAATGGGCAACAGGTAACCAATTATACTTTATACACAGAGATGCCGTATAGTGATGCTAGTGGTAGAAGTATTAAACTGACTAAGGATGCGCAACATCTGATTTACGCCTACGACAACAAGGGAAAGGTGTATATATATGATAAGAGGAAAGATACATTTGTTTTGAAATGTAATCTTCAGAAAATTTTAGGTGGAAGTATCGTGTTGAACGAACTGTTGGTAGACGGAAAGGGCAATTTCTGGTTAGCTATGGATAGAGGCATTTATTGCTTATCAGCAGCTACTGATGGAAAGGAGATAGTTCGGGAGACAGCTAAGGGTAGGTTTGTATTGAAAAATACCTATATTAATCATATCCAATTTATAGGTCAGAAACTCTTGATAGGAACATTTAAAGATGTTTATTGCTATTCGATGTCTGCCCGGAAGTTAGAAAAGAAGATTAGTGGCAGTTCTGTAGTATCCTCTTATCATGATATTGTGGGACATCGTATCTGGCTGGGTACTTTTCACGAAGGAGTTAAAGTAGTGGATGATCGTACTTGGAAGCTGATAAAATCTGCTGATTTCCAATCTTTGCAAAACATTCCTAAAATTCCAGTACGTTCAATCATTTTATATGATAAGCAGACTCTTCTGATGGCTGTAGATGGAGCTGGAATATATGCTTATGACAGTTCGAATAAACAAACTAAGCTCTTGCTTGATACAGATGGACGTCCTGGTAATGTATTGAATGGTAATGGATTATATACCTTGTGCTGCGATCGTTTTGGCGATTTATGGACAGGCTCTTACTCGGGAGGAGTAGATTTGGCAATACCGATGAAACATACATTGGAATATATCACACATGAATATCTCAACAATCAATCACTGATAGATAATTGTGTGAACGATGTTTTCCAAAGCCGTGATGGGAAAATATGGTATGCCACAGATAAAGGAGTAAGTGTTTATGATGCGCGGACTCGTCTTTGGCATCATGGATTATATAATAAGGTGGCGCTTACGATTTGTCAGACTGTAGACGGCAGAATTCTGGTTGGTACCTATGGTAATGGCGTATATCAGGTTCATGCTGATGGCACTAGTATGCCTGCTTATTCTGTGGAAACAGGAATGTTGAAGAGTGATTACGTATTCAGTCTTTTTACTGATAGCGATGGTAATATTTGGGTGGGATGTTTGGATGGAGATATGGCTTGTTTCCCTTCAGATAAATATAATTTGAATGGAACGGGAAAGTCGGTATTCTATCTGCCTGTCAACGAAGTGCAATGCATCACGGAATCACTGGATAAGCGTTTTATTGCTGTAGGAACTTCGCATGGAGGCTATTTGATTGATAAGCGTGAACCTTTGCATCCTCGTCGTTTCTTTTATCCTGAACAATATCCCGAAAAAGACATTAATTTGTTTGTCAACAGTATGGCTTTTCAGGATTCCCGTCATATCTGGATCGGAACGGATGGAGGAGGACTCTATGATTATGATTTCCTGACAAAGAAGTTTAAGCGTTATACTAATCAGGACGCTTTGCCTTCTAATACTGTTTATGGACTTATAAAAGGTATTAATGGCAATTTGTGGATCAGTACGGATAAAGGATTGGCGTTCATGAAACAGGGGAAGATAGTAAACCTCAACATCTTTAAGGGAATGGAACGTGAGTATAACCGTATGTCTGTTGCGTGTACTTCAGATGGCAGGGTGCTTTTTGGCAGCAACGATGGAGTTGTAGCTTTGACTCCTATGTTTGCCAAAGGTTTGAATTATGCCGCTCCACTTCGTATTCATAGTGTTGAGGTTGAAGGTGTCGAACGTTCCGATTACTGGAATGAATGTCTCTTTGAAATGTTGAAGGAAGGCAAATTGAAACTTAGCCATAATGAGAATACGCTGGTTGTTTCTTTCGAGAGTATCAATTATCAATACCAGTATGATATTCAATATCAATATTATTTGGATGGATACGACCGTAATTGGAGTAAACCATCTTCTAATCAGTTGGCACGATTTGTAAATTTGCCTTCGGGCAGCTATGTGCTTCATGTAAAGGCTATTTGCAGAAGTAATGGTAGAGAATTGGGAGAAACAACTTTGGAAATTCATATAGCCCAACCTTGGTGGAATACCTGGTGGGCATGGATTATCTATCTCTGTATTTTTGCTGCCATCTTATATTTTGTCTGGCAGTATTACAAAGAGCGCTTACAGCGAAAGTATTATGATGAGAAAATCAATTTCTTCGTTAATACTGCCCATAACATACGTACTCCTTTGAGTCTCGTGTTGGCTCCTCTTGATAATCTGGCTAATGATTCCAGCTTGAGTGGGAAAAGCCGTGGATTCTTGGATATGGCGCATCGCAACGGCAACAAACTATTGAAGATGGTTACAGAATTGCTTGACTTCCAAAAGGTAGAGCAGTCTGCCGAACAGGTTAGCCTGCAAGATATAGAATTGCCGATGCTTTTACGTGTGCAGTTGGAAAAGTTTGTATTGGCAGCTCAGGAGAAGCATATTCAACTGTGTATTGAAACGTGTCCGCAGCAACAGATTCATTCAGATGTCAAAATGATGGATCTGATATTGGAAAATCTTCTCTCGAATGCTATCAAATATACACCTCAAGGTGGAAAGGTTACGTTGTCGGCTTCTGTTGAAGGCAAGATGGCTATGATTCATGTATGTGATACAGGTATAGGTATTCCAAAGGCCGAAATTAAGAGTATCTTCAAGACCTTCTTCAGGGCTTCTAATGCGATAAATTCTCAGGAAATGGGAAGTGGATTAGGACTGATGCTTACGCGGAAGCTCGTAGAGAAATTAGGAGGAAAGCTTAGTTTCGTAAGTGAGGAAGGAAAGGGTACTACTTTCTGTGTGAAGGTGCCATTAGGTAATGTTACAGATTCTTCTGTCCGGCTTGTAGGAGAAAAGAAAAATGTTGCAACTGAATCTTCTTTAGCTGAAGATAAGCATGATGAAACTTGCCAGACTGTGTCTTCTGCGGTTCTGCAGGATGCTGATGTTTCAACGGATACACTTCTTTTTGTCGATGACAATGAAGATCTTCGCAAATATATCAGAATGACTTTTGGTGATTCTTATCAAGTCGTTGATGTGGAGAGTGCAGAGGCTGCCTTGAAATATTTGAAAGAGGGCGGGGTATGTGATATCGTTGTTTCTGATGTCATGATGCCGGGAATGCAAGGAGACGAGTTCTGTCGCAGCATCAAGGAAAATAAGGAAACATCATGGCTGCCTGTTATCCTGCTGACTGCTAAGGCTGGTCGTGACTTTATGATAGAGGGACTCGGACTTGGTGCTGATGACTATATAGCCAAGCCATTCGATACTGCTATTCTTGCGAGTAAGGTTGCCAGTATTTTGAAGAATCGTCGCCGGTTGAGTCAGTATTATATGGACAGAAGCCTTGCTCTTGTTAGAGGAGAGGTTGCTTCTGAGTCTGCTTCTTCCAAGCAGATTGTGGGTTCTGATTCTTCCTATGAACACTTGGAACCTACTGGAGTTTCTGAAGAGAAAAGGGATGATACTGTCTTGAATAAGCAAGGCCAGACATTCGAAAATGTGGCAGAAACTGTTCTGGATCCACAAGACCAGGCTTTTGTAGATAAAGCTACCCGTTTGGTGTTGAGTCATCTGAGCGACACAGACTTTAATATCGACCGACTCTGTAGAGAGATGGCGATGAGCAGAACGCTTTTCTATGGTAGACTGAAGACTCTTACGGGCCAAAGTCCGCAGGATTTTATGCGTTTGATACGTCTGGAGCAGGCTGCAATCTTCCTGAAACAGGGGGATAGTGTGCTGGATGTATCTGTGAAAGCCGGTTTTGTAAATGTGAAGTACTTTAGTACTGTATTTAAAAAGCACTTTGGAGTTTCTCCAAGTAAGTATCTGTAAATTAGAGTTTTAAATTCAAAGAAAAGGTTTCTGTTTAAACGATATGTCTGAATTGAAACCTTTTTTGTTTGTTATCTAACCCTCTGAAAGTTCCTTTTCTTTATCTTTGCAACCAAATTCTGTTACGTAAGTTAAACAGTTATTTAAAAAACGAAACAATAACAATATAAACATAAAAATGAAAAGGAACTTTTTGAAATTTAGCCTCTTTTTAATAGGCGTTTTCACATGTTTCTCATGCGAAGCAAGTACGTTGCACTCATCCAACGGTTCTGATGGCGTAGGCGAATCCATACCTACTGCCCAGCAATGGAATAAAGACGTTGTGGGGTGGAATCTTGGCAACGAATTCGAGTGCTCAGCTCCTGGACAGGATGGTGAGTCGATGCAGATTGGCAACCCTGATGGTTCTATCCATGCAGAGACAGCCTGGGGCAATCCCGTTGTTACCAAGAAGATGATACAAGCCGTGAAGAAGGCAGGTTTCAATGCCATCCGTATTCCAATCCGTTGGCAGTGCCACATTACCAACGCTCAGGCGATGAGCATCGATAAGGCTTGGATTGCTCGCATCAAGGAGGTGGTGGGCTGGTGCCTTGACAACGGTTTGAAGGTTATCATCAATGTGCATCATGAAAAATGGCTCGAAGGTCGTCCTACCTATCAATATAAGGAAGAAAACTGCCAGAAGCTTGCGCTCCTCTGGATGAATATCGCCTCTGAGTTTGCCAATTATGATTATCGTCTTGCTTTCGCAGGAACTAACGAAGTGCATATCAAAGATAACTGGGGCAAACCTACTGCCGAGAACCTCGAAGTGCAGAATGCTTACAATCAGATATTCGTGGATGTGGTTCGTGCCACAGGCGGCAACAATGCCAAGCGCCACCTCATCTTACAGACTTACGTTTGTAACCCATGGTTTGGCATCGAGAATGGAGATTTCATCATTCCAAAGGATGCCGAAGGCAATGGCAACAACTATATGAGTGTGGAATTCCATTACTATCAGCCATGGAGCTACGCCGGCGATTGCACCTACGATTACTGGGGTGATGCCTACAAGGATGCTGGCAAGATACCTGCAGAAAACGAGAAGACGATGACGGATTTCTTCAACAAGGCGGTGAATACCTGGAGCAACAAAGGACTGGGTATCGTAATAGGAGAGTGGGGAGTAACCGATCACTATAAGTCAAACTCAGAGAAAGTGCATGAAAACATGACCTACTACTGTAAGTTCTTGACTACGGAGGCTCGCAAACGAGGCTTCTCTACTTTCGTTTGGGACAACAACCACTTCGGCAACGGCTCTGAGAAGTATGGCATCTTCGACCGTTTCAAGAGTATGAAGGTGAATGCTCCTTGGATTCTCGAAGGAATCTTTGGGAAAGAATAATGTTAAACTAAAAACAAAAATATCAATTATGAGAAAGAAAACTATGTTTCTCGGCCTGCTCGGTGCAGGTTTGATGTGGATGCCTGCTTCTGCCATTCTCGCTGCCCAGTTGAACAATGCTGCGATGAGCGTTCAGCAGAACCAAGGCATCAAGGGTACAGTGGTGGATGCCACTGGCGAAACCTTGATTGGCGCTAGCGTGAAGGTGGCTGGTACAACCAACGGTGCCGTTACCGATATAGATGGTAACTTTACGTTGAACTGCAAGCCTGGAGCAACGCTCGAAGTGAGCTACATCGGTTACAAGACGATGACCGTGAAAGCTGCTAATGGCATGAAAATCACGATGCAAGAGGATGGTAAGGCCTTGAATGAGGTCGTTGTTACCGCCCTTGGTATCAAGCGTGACCGCAAGGCTTTGGGCTATGGCTTGGAGGAGGTTAAAGGTGAGGAACTCACCAAGGCGAAGGAAACCAACGTCATCAACTCTCTTTCAGGTAAGGTGGCTGGTCTCGTTGTGCAGAACACCGCTGGCGGTGCTTCTGGTTCTACCCGCGTGCTTCTTCGTGGTAATACAGAAATGGCAGGCAATAACCAGCCTCTTTACGTGGTGGATGGTGTGCCTTTGGATAATACCAACTTTGGCAGTGCTGGTGAAGCTGGTGGCTATGACCTCGGTGATGGTATCTCTGCCATCAATCCTGATGACATTGAGACGATGACCGTATTGAAAGGTCCTGCTGCCTCTGCCCTCTATGGTAGCCGTGCTTCCCATGGTGTTATCTTGATTACGACCAAGAAGGCGGAGAAGGATAGAATTTCCGTGGAGTACAATGGTTCTTATACTATCGATACTCAGTTGGCTAAATGGGACGACATCCAGGAGATATATGGTGCTGGCTACAATGGTGAGCTTCCTAATTCGAGCACTTCTGGTACCAATGCCAGTTGGGGACCTAAGGCCGATGACTTCATGTTCAAGTATTTCGATGGCGAGGAACGTCCATTCATGATGCATCCTAACAATGCTTCTGGTTTCTTCCGTACAGGTTTCACCACTCAGAATTCTGCCATCCTCTCAGTGAATTCCGGTAAGACGGGTATGCGTTTCTCTGTTACCGATATGCGCAACAAGGATATCTTGCCAAATACCAATATGAGTCGTGACAACTTCAACCTCCGTGTGAATACCTCAGCTGGTCCTGTTGACTTCGACTTCACCGCCAACTATACTCGTGAGAAGGTAAAGAACCGTCCTGCCCTTGGTGACTCTCAGAGCAACGTGGGTAAGAACCTCATGACCCTGGCGGGTACCTATGACCAGGCTTGGTTGAAGCACTATGAGGATGCCGACGGCAACTACTCCAACTGGAATGGTAACGACCAGTATAACAAGAATCCATACTGGGATCTCTATAAGAACAGCAATACATCCGACAAGGACGTGTTCCGTTTTACGGGTAAGGCCATCTGGAACATCGACAAGCACCTGAAGTTGCAGGGTACCATCGGTACCGACATCAACAGCATGAACTTCGAGGACTTCATCGCCAAGACAACTCCAGGAACTCCTGCCGGAAAGCTTACCGACCAAATCTTCAACAACCGCACACTTAATGCCGAGATACTCGCCCTCTACAACAACTCATGGGGCGACTTCGATGTCAACGCTACCGCTGGTGGTAACATCTTCAAGGTGAACAACAAGACCACTACCAACGTCGGTCTTAACCAGCAGATGAATGGCATCCAGAATATCATGAACTATCAGGAACAGAACACTCGTGAGAGCATGTACAAGAAACAGATCAGCTCTCTCTATGCCAGCGCAAGCCTTGGCTACAAGCATACTTACTATTTGGAGGGAACCCTCCGTGGCGATAAGTCGTCTACGCTCCCTACAAATAATAATACATACGTATATCCATCTGTATCGGGTAGTTTGGTTTTCTCTGAGTTTATCAAGAACAAGAAGTTCATCAATTATGGTAAGATTCGCGCCTCTTGGGCAAAGGTAGGTAGCGATACCGATCCATACCTGTTGGCACTCAACTATACCACGGGCAAGTACAGCTACTCGGGTTATACCATCGGTATGATAGCCAACTCAACACAGCCGAACAAGGATTTGAAGCCTACAATGACAGGTTCTTACGAGGTAGGTTTGGAGATGAAGTTCCTTAACGGACGCTTGGGCTTGGATGCCACCTATTACAACCAGAACTCCAAGAACCAGATTTTGAGTTTGGCTTCAACCACCACCTCTGGCTATGCTTACCGCCTCATCAATGCCGGTGAGATTCAGAACCAGGGTGTCGAGATTGCCCTCAATGCCCGTGCCTTGCAGATCAAGGACTTCGCTTGGGACTTGGGTGTCAACTTCTCGAAGAATACCAACAAGGTGAAGTCGCTCGTAGATGGCATGGACTATTTTGAGCTTGCCAAGGCCACATGGTGCGGTGTATCAGTAGGTGCTCAGGTTGGCGAGAACTATGGAGCTATCCGTGGACACGACTTCCTCTACAACGACAAGGGACAGGTGGTTGTCGATGCAGCTACTGGTCTTCCAAAGATTGACCAGAAGGTCAAGACCATCGGTAACTCTACTTGGGACTGGACAGGTGGTTTCTACTCAACCTTCAGCTACAAGAACTTCCGCCTCTCTGCATCCTTCGATGTGAAGGTAGGTGCCGACATCTACTCTATGTCCATGCGTTCTGCATACCAGACAGGTAAGGCAAAGGGAACATTGGCAGGCCGTGAGGAGTGGTACACTTCCGAGGAGGCTCGCAAGGCTTCGGGTATGGACCTTGCCGCATGGCGTGAAGCAGGTAACTGCAAGGGATTTGTCGTAGAGGGTGTCATCGACAATGGCGACGGTACTTATCGCAAGAACGACATCGCCGTGAACCCTGAAGATTACTGGAAGCATGTGGCAAATGGCGTGCAGAGTGCCTTCGTTTACGACAATTCTTACGTGAAGTGTCGTGAGATTACTTTCGGCTATACCTTCCCAGAGAGCATCCTGGGCAAGTATGTCAAGGGCTTGACCGTATCCTTCGTGGCTCGTAACCCATTCATTGTTTGGAAGAACATTCCTAACATCGACCCAGACTCCAGCTACAACACCTCAGGTCTCGGTCTGGAATATGGTTCCCTGCCATCTCGCAAGAGTTATGGTTTGAACGTGAACGTGAAGTTCTAGTCTCGAAAAAATGAATAAATTTCTTTAGAAGAGTTCTAATATATAATAAGGTAAGAAAATGAACAATATAATCAAGAAATATATAGGTAAGAGCAGCCTGATGATGGCTTTCGCCCTGATGGCAACCGGCACTGCGATGACTTCTTGCTCTGATGATACCTTGAGCAACATCAATACCGACAAGACCAAGGTGAACGAGCTCGACCCTAACGCACAGTTGACAACAGCTTTGTTGCAGACTTACGGTGACTTCAGTCTGATGGATACCTACCGTAACTATATATCTGGTTTTCCACAGTATTTCGCTGGTGGTTGGAATGTAACCAATTACGCTGGTTCTAATTTCAGAGAAGATGATATGTCCCGTCGAGTTTGGGACCGCTATTATGAAATCAGTATCAAGAACCTTGTGGATGCCATCCACAATTCTGCTGACAAGGCAAACTTGAATGCGGCACTTCGTATCCACCGTGTCTATCTCACGGCAGTTTTGGCAGATACCTACGGTGACGTGCCTTGTTCGGAGGCAGGTCTGGGTTATATCTCAGGTATCTCCACCCCTAAGTATGATACCGTAGAGGAACTCTACAGCTGGTTCTTCGATGAACTTGACGCTTGCGAGAAGCAGCTTGGCACAGGTACCGACCACATTTCTGGTGATGTCACCAGCATGGGTGGTGATGTAGCTCAGTGGAAGAAGTATGCCAATGCACTCCGTATGCGCTATGCCATGCGCATTTCCGATGTTAATCCACAGAAGGCAAAGGAGGAGTTTGAGAAGGCTGTGGCTGCCGGTGCTATCGCCAGTGCAGCAGATGATGCTTATATCAAGTATGCTGATGCTCCATTTACCTATTATGATGGAGCCAACGATTACGATTTCCGTGCCAATGCCTTGGGAGAGATACTCTATGGTCAGGATGCCACATCGCCTACCATGGTATGCTCTACCTTGTTCTATCAGTTGCAGAATACCAACGACCCTCGTCTCTATCGCATCTGTCGCCACTATTACAACATCAAGCGTAGTCAGGTGAAGCCAGACAAGGAGCAGAACATCGACTTGACCGATGATTTCCTGGCTTACTTCCAGAGCAAGAACCTCGGTGAGGAGCCTTGCAACCCTGGTGCAGCCTGGTACACAGACTGGATGAATCCACCTACGTTGGATGACCTTCCTACTTTGAAGAAGTATGCAGAGATAGACGAGAACACTTATGCCAACTCTGATTATATAGCCCGAGCTAGTCGTCCTTGCCTGAACATCGACTTCGAGATGCCTTCTTGTCCTGGCGACTTGATGAGCTATGCTGAGGTAGAGTTCCTCAAGGCTGAGGCTGCCACCAAGGGTTGGAATGTAGGTGGTGGTGATGCTGAGAGTCACTACGAGGCTGGTGTTCGTGCCAGCATGGAGTTGCTCAACAACTACTATCTCACGTCCAACAAGATTTCTGAGGATGAGATCAATGAGTTCATTGCCAACAACAAGTTGGGTGACAATCCTAAGGAGACCATCAACACCCAGGCTTGGATTCTCCACATGATGAACCCTTCTGAGGGTTGGGCTAACATGCGCCGCTCTGACTATCCTGCCATCTTGAATCGTGACCGCTTGACCAAGAATGGTTTCACTTATACGGATTCCGATTGGTCAATGCCTGTCCGCTTGCAGTATCCTGAGTTGGAAGCTCAGTACAACAATGCCAACTACAAGGCTGCCATCGACCGCATGGGGGGTACCGACAACTGGCACAAGCGCCTCTGGTGGGACAAGGCTGATGTAAACCTTCAGCCAGACTTCAATCCTCCATTCGGAAAGGGATACAGTGAGTAGTGTTTAATGCTTAATGTTAAATGTTGAGTTTTATAGGACAATAAATAGAATAATTAATGATGAATAAGACAATGAAACAATATAAGGGAAAAGTCTTGAAGGCTATGATGATGCTCTTAGCCGTGGGTTTCGCACTGGCTGGTACATCTACCTTGTCTTCTTGCTCTTCTGACGATGATCCATATTTCACCGTCAGCGAAGATGACAATCCACGTATCTTGAACACCGACTTGGCTGATTCCAAGATAGACCGCAAGACTAATTATAAGTTGGAAATCAAGGTGACTCCTGTTCACTACACCACTGTGACATGGTTGCTCGATGGCACTCAGATTGCCGAAGGTAATACTATCGACCAGACTTTGCCTGTAGGTATTCATGAACTGAAGATTGTGGCAACCACCACCAAGGGTAAGAGCACATCCCGCACCTTGAAAGTTACCGTAACTCCTGCTGCCGATGACCCAGCCTTGGGTACCAATGCCGTCGAGCTTTGGGTAGCTCCAGGTGCTGAGACCACTATCCATAAGTGCAAGAATCTCGGTACAGTTGCTAAAGTAATGGTAGGTAGCAAGGAAGCAGCCTTCGAGGTTCTCGAAGAGGACACAGCCTTGAAGCTCACAGCTCCTACAGGTTTGGAGAATGGTGACTATGATATCACTTTGGTAGATGGTGAGGGCAACCAGTTCCCTAGCGGTACCATCAAGGTAACTACAGAGCCACGTCCATCTATGGAGAACACCCTCTGGGAAGGTGAGTTTGCCGTGACATGGAGTACACCATTCGATGCCTTGAAGGATTCCTTCCTCTCAAAGGTGAAGGCTGGCACCATCCTCCGTGTCTATGTAGATGGAAATGGTCAGGGTACCGCTGCTACCTCTTGGTGGAATAACATCCTTACTGGTAAGGGCGACCCAGAGCGTGGCGACATCACGGTGGATGGACCTGCTACATGGAAGTTTGAACTGACCGACCTCTCTATCCAACTCTTGACTGAGCAGAATGGTCTCTTCCTCGTGGGTGATGGTTATACCGTAAAGAAAGTAACTATTGAATAAAATATTAGAAAGATTTCAGTTTTTTACATAAAACGTCAAACCTTTGAATTTATGAAGAAAATATTATTATCTATTTCAATGTTGGCATTGGCTTATACAGCCAGTGCCAATGTTCCGGTTATCAAGAGCGACCCTAAGATAGAGGCTCAGGTAGAACAAACCCTGAAGAAACTCACCTTGGAGGAAAAGATAGGTCAGATGATGGAATTGGTGACCGACCTCTTTGGTGCCAACGACAAGAACGGTGTGTTCTATATCGACGAGCACAAGACCGATTCTATCCTTTCCCGCTATAAGATTGGCTCTATCCTCAACGCTCCAAATACCTGCGCTCCTACAGCCAAGCAGTGGGAGAAGTACATCGCGCAAATCCAGAAGATCTCGATGAAGCGCATCGGCATCCCTTGTGTCTTCGGTCTCGACCAGAACCACGGTTCTACTTATACACAGGGCGGAACCCTCTTTCCGCAGAACATCAATGTGGCTGCCACCTTCAATCGTGAGATAGCTCGCCGTTCGGCTGAGGCTACCGCTTATGAGACTCGTGCGGTGAGCGTGCCTTGGACTTACAGTCCTACCGTTGATCTCGGTCGTGATGCCCGTTGGCCTCGTATCTGGGAGAACTTTGGCGAGGATTGCTACCTCAGTTCTGAGATGGGCAAGGCGATGGTCTATGGTTTCCAGGGTGAGGACCCAAACAACATCGACCAGTATCACATTGCCACTTCAATGAAGCACTTCATGGGCTATGGTGTGCCTTGGACCGGTAAAGACCGTACGCCAGCCTATATCTCTCCTGCCGACTTGCGAGAGAAGCACTTCGCTCCTTTCCTGGCGGGTCTGCAGGCTGGAGCCTTGACCGTGATGGTGAATTCCGCTTCCGTCAACGGTATGCCGATGCATGCCAACAAGGACATCCTGACAGGATGGCTGAAGGAAGAGACAGGATGGGATGGTGTGCTCATCACCGACTGGGCAGACATCAACAATCTCTATACTCGTGAGATGGTGGCAAAGGACAAGAAGGATGCGCTCCGCATTGCCATCAATGCCGGTATCGACATGATTATGGAACCTTATTCTTGCGATGCTTGTGGCTACCTTATAGAATTGGTGAAGGAAGGTAAGATTCCGATGAGTCGCATCGACGATGCCTGTCGCCGTGTGCTTCGCATGAAGTACCGTCTCGACCTCTTCAAGAACCCAACCCAGAAACTGAAGAATTATCCTAAGTTTGGTGGTGAGGAGTTTGCCAAGCTCGCCTTGGAGGGAGCTACCGAGAGTATGGTGCTCCTGAAGAACGAGGGTAATATCCTTCCTTTGCAGCATGGCAAGAAGATTCTCCTCACGGGTCCTAATGCCAATCAGATGCGCTGCCTGGACGGTGGATGGAGCTATACCTGGCAGGGACATCGTGCCGATGAGTTTGCCGGCAAGTACAATACCATCTATGAGGCAATCTGTAATGAGTATGGTAAGGAGAATGTTATCTTGAACCAGGGTGTTACCTATAATGAGAAGGGAAAATACTGGGAGGAGAACGAACCTCAGATTCAGGGCGCAGTGGCTGCAGCGAAGGATGCCGACGTCATCGTGGCTTGCATTGGCGAGAACTCCTATACAGAGACTCCGGGCAACCTGACCGACCTTTGGCTCTCAGAGAACCAGCGTAATCTGGTCAAGGCTTTGGCTCAGACAGGCAAGCCTGTCATCTTGGTGCTGAATGAAGGTCGCCCTCGTCTCATCGCCGACATCGAACCATTGGCACAGGGCATCATCAACATCCTTATCCCTGGCAACATGGGCGGCGATGCTTTGGCAAACCTGGTATCGGGCAAGTCAAACTTCAGTGGCAAGATGCCTTATACCTATCCTAAGGAAATCAATTCGCTCGCCAACTATGACTTCAAGAAGAGTGAGGAGGTGGGTACGATGGAAGGTGCTTACGACTACAATGCGAAGATTACTCAGCAGTGGGGCTTCGGATATGGTTTGAGCTACACCTCTTACAAATATAGCAACCTGAAGGTTTCCCAGTCTGATTTCCGCCACGGCGACATCATCAAGGTGAGCGTGGATGTGAAGAATACGGGCAAGGTGGCAGGCAAGGAGAGTGTCCTCCTGTTCAGTAGCGATCTCATCGCTAGTATGGTGCCTGATGGCCGTCGTCTCCGTGCCTTCGACAAGGTGGAACTTCAGCCTGGTGAGACCAAGACCATGACATTTGAATTAAAGGCAGACGATTTGGCCTTCGTTGGTTGGGATGGCAAATGGAGATTGGAGGAAGGCGACTTCAAGTTGATGATTGCCGACCAGAGTGCTGATATCCATTGCACTGATACTTATCAGTGGTCTACTGCCAACCGATAATGTATATTTAAAAGAAGAGTTAAAGAAAAGAGCGTGCCAATAGTGGTGCGCTCTTTTTGTTTGCATAGTTAAATGCTGAAGAGTTAAATATCTACAAGAATCCCCCATGATGTTTGGTGTTATGTCTTGAAATGATTACTTTTGCAAATCATAATTTTTGCAGATTTACAGAATCATTCAAAACAAGGATAAATGGAAATAGTAATTGGAATCATCATAGGGCTTGCCATCGGATTCTTCGTAGGGAAACTGATGGAAGGAAAAAAGGCGGGAGAGGAGAAAACGCAGCTCATAGCGAAGGCTCAGGTGCTGGCGGCTAACATCGAACAGATAAAACTGCATCATGCTTCTGAGGTTCAATCAATGAAACAATCTCATGCTTCTGAGGTTCAATCAATGAAATCTCAAATGGAGAACGAGCGGCTGTATGCGGCGAAGCTCAGGGCGGAAAGCGACCAGCAGTGGGCACAGAAACTCGAGAGTCTGAAGCAGGAAATGCAGCGAATGACGATAGAACAGCAGAAGGTGGCGGCTGAGCAGTTGGCTGCCAAGCAGTCGGCTCTGCAGGAAAACAACCGTCTGCAGATGGATGAACTCCTGAAACCTATCAAGGAACAGTTTGCTGATTTCAAGAAATCGGTAGAGGAGAGCAAAACCCAGAACGAGGTGAACAAGAAGGAACTGCAGAACACCTTCGAGGCAACGATGAAACTCTTCCAGCAGGAACAGCAGCAGGCTGTACTGAACCTGAAGGAGCAGACCGAGAAGATTGGCTCCGATGCTGCCAACCTGACCAAGGCATTGAAGGGCGACAGCAAGATGCAGGGTGACTGGGGCGAGATGGTGCTGGAAACCATTCTGGAGAACAGCGGACTTCGTAAAGATGAGGAATTCTTCATTCAGGAGAATACGAAAGATGAAGAGGGAAAGAACTATCGTCCGGATGTCATCGTCAGATTCCCGGAAGGCAGAAGTGTAGTCATCGATTCCAAGGTTTCGCTTACCGCCTATTCCGATGCTCTGGCAGCTGAAGATGAGGCTGAACAGGAACGCCTGATGAAGGCACATGCGTTGAGCGTAAGAAAGCACATCGATGAACTGGCAGCCAAAGACTATTCCAAACTAGTGGATGATGCCATCGGTTTCGTTCTGATGTTCATCCCTAACGAGACCAGCTATATCGCAGCGATGAAGCAGCAGCCGGATCTCAGCCGCTATGCTTATCAGAAGAAGATTATCATCATCTCACCAAGCAATCTGCTCATGGCACTCCAACTTGCCTATAATCTCTGGCAGTATGACCGGCAGAACAAGAATGTGGAGAAAATCGTGAAGACGGCTGCTGACCTATATGATAAGGTAGCAGGTTTCGAAGATACCTTCCTGGGCATCGGCGATTTGATAACCCGCCTTTCGGGAACCTTCGATAAGGCAAAGAAGCAACTTTACGACGGAACAGGAAATGTGATGAGAAGAGTGGAAAGCTTGAAAGGTCTTGGCGTTACGCCGAAGAAGCAAATTAAATCGCTGGAAGAATAGGAAAATGAAATCTAAAGATAAAAAGAAGAGGATGTGGGGGCGAGAACTTACGTCCTCTTTTCTGTTTTTCTGATGTAACCCTTTTTTTATTTGATGTAACATAATCGTTAAAAACGGGTTCATCTGATCCGTGACGTTTGCCGTTTCGCTCAAATGTATTTGCAAATCGTTCATTTTATGAAATTATAGCCTTTGAAATGAGCGGGTTTCGATTTTTCTTTGTATTTTTGCCACGCCTATTCGGAAAGATAGGCGAGTACATGGAACAATCAAAAAATACCGTATAATCATGAAACTGAACGAAATTCTTTCAGACAGCTTTAATGCTGCAGAATGGGAAGCTAAGGGTTATGAACTTCCTAAGTATGACATCGCAGCCGTAGCTAAGAAGACTCACGACGAGCCTACTTGGGTTCACTTCGGCGCAGGTAACATCTTCCGTGCTTTCCCGGCAGCCATCCTCAACGATGCGCTTAACACAGGCAAGTATGATCGTGGTGTAATCGTGGCAGAAAGCTTCGACTACGAAATCATCGATAAGGCTTATCGCCCTTACAATAACCTCTCGCTTCTCGTAAGCCTCCAGAGCAACGGAACCATCGAGAAGAAGGTCATCGCTTCTATCACAGAAAGCCTCAAGGCGGATAAGCAGTTTGCTGACGACTGGGCGCGTCTGGTTCAGATTTTCCAGGCTCCAACTTTGCAGATGGTAACTTTCACCATCACAGAGAAGGGATATTCTTATAATGATGCCGATTTGGCACGTGGTCTTGATGCAGTATTTGCTATGGGTAAGCTTACCGCTCTTCTCTATGAGCGTTATAAGGCTGGCAAGTTGCCACTTACTCTTCAGTCTACCGACAACTGTTCTCACAATGGCGACCATGTGAAGGCGGGTGTAAAGGCTTATGCTGAGCGTTGGGCACAGGATGGTATCGTAGAGGCTGGTTTCGTAGATTATATCAACGACAGCAGCAAGGTAACCTATCCTTGGTCTATGATTGATAAGATTACTCCTCGTCCACACGAGAAAGTACAGGCGATGCTCGTTGAGGATGGTTTCGAGGATAACAATACGATTATCACCGAGAAGCATACTTTCACCGCTCCTTTCGTAAATGCCGAGGAAGTGCAGTATCTCGTTTGCGAGGATACTTATACCAACGGTCGTCCGCCATTGGAGTTGGGCGGTGCGCTCTATACATCCCGCAAGACTGTAGATGAGGTAGAGACCATGAAGGTAACCACCTGTCTGAACCCTCTCCATACAGCGATGTCAATCTATGGTTGCATGCTCGACTATACCTTGATTTCTGCCGAGATGGCTGATGAGGACCTTCGTGCCTTCATCCAGAAGATTGGTTACATCGAGGCAATGCCAGTAGTAACAGATCCAGGTGTATTGAACCCATACGAGTTTATCGGCACTGTTATCAACAAGCGATTGCCTAACCCGTTCATGCCTGATGCTCCTCAGCGTATCGCTACCGATACCAGCCAGAAACTCTCTATCCGTTTCGGTGAGACTATCAAGAAGTACATCGACCGCGGTCTCGATAAGAGCAATCTCGTGCTGATTCCTTTGGTATTGGCAGGTTATGCCCGTTATCTCAAGGCATTGGATGATAACCTGAAGCCATTCGAGCCATCTTCTGACCCATTGTTGGCAGAGCTACAGGCCATCGTAGCTCCTCTGGAGGTGGGCAAGGCAGATCAGGATTACTCTTGCCTCAAGAACCTTTATTCCCGCAAGGATGTATTTGGTCTCGACCTCTATGAGGCTGGCTTCGGCGAGCAGATTGAGGGCATGGTGAAGGAACTCTTTGCCGGCAAGGGTGCCGTAAGACAGACATTGCATAAATATGTTTCTGCAAGATAATTCATTTTTAAACTTATACATTATATAATATATATGGAAAGAACATGGCGCTGGTTTGGCAAGAAAGATAAAATCACTCTTGCACAGTTGAAGCAGATTGGTGTTGAGGGCATCGTTACCGCATTGCACGATGTTCCTCTGGGTGAGGTTTGGACACGCGAGAAGATTCATGAACTCAAGGAGTACATCGAGTCTTATGGTATGAAATGGAGCGTGGTAGAGTCTTTGCCTGTAGTTGAAACCCTGAAATATGGCGGTCCTGACCGTGATCATCAGATTGAGGTCTATAAGCAGAGTCTCCGCAACCTGGGCGAGGAAGGCATCAAATGCATCTGCTACAACTTTATGCCTGTTTTGGACTGGGCTCGTACCGATTTGTCACACGAGAATCCTAACGGAGCCAACAACCTCTATATGAACTGGGGCGAGTTTGCCTACTTCGATATCTATATCCTGCAGCGTGAAGGCGCTCGTGAGGATTGGGCAGAGTTCTCCAAGGAGCACAAGTGGGGCAGAGACCTGGTGGCTGAGGCTGATGAAATCAAGAAGACTTCTACACCTGAGCAGGATCATGCCCTGGTAGAGAATATCATCATCAAGACCCAGGGCTTTGTATCGGGTAACTTCAGCGAGGGCGACTCGGCTCCTGTCCAGAAGTTCCGCGACCTGTTGAAACTTTATGATGGCATCGACAAGAAGAAGTTGCAGGAGAACATGAAGTACTGGCTGGAGGCTATCATGCCTATCTGCGATGAGTACGATATCAATATGTGTGTTCACCCGGATGATCCTCCTTATCCTGTATTCGGCTTGCCAAGAATCATCGGTCGTGCCGAGGATATCCAGTGGATGCTCGATGCTGTGCCAAACAAGCACAATGGTTTGACTTTCTGTGCAGGTTCATTCTCTGCCGGCGAGCACAACGACTGTGTGGCAATGGCGAAGCAGTTTGCTGACCGCACTCACTTTGTTCATCTGCGCTCTTGCTACATCTTCCCTAACGGCAACTTTACAGAGGCTTCTCACCTGGGTGGTCGCGGCCATCTCATTGAACTTTGCCGTATCTTCGAGAAGGCTGAGCAGGAAGGCAAGTGCAATTCCGGCCGCAGATTGCCAATGCGAGTAGACCATGGTATGACCTTCACTGATGAGCCAGGTGGCGTATTCGATGAGAGCAATCATGGTCACAATGCCGGTTACACTCTCCTCGGCCGTATGTTTGCCATGGGTCAGATTCAGGGTGTCATCGCAACAGTAGATGATGAACTGGGCATTGAGTATAAGCAGCCGGGATTCTATGATTAGTTGATAGCTTATAGTTTATAGTTTATAATTTATAGTTATAGGCTTAGGCTATTAAGTGATTTGAAATTCAGGTAAGATAAAATACGAAAAAGGCTAGTGTGCGTTTTTGCATGCTAGCCTTTTTTTGTGCTGATTTTTTGGCTATTGGCTAAATATGTCGCTCATTTTAGCCAATAATGCTTAAAAATAGGTATTATTGGCTGAAAATTATATAAGAAATAGCCAATAATTACTTTTTTCTTGCTATTTTTGCAAATGGTTAGAAATTAAAGCAGGAGAATAAGAAATGAAGAATAATATTATCGGCAGAAAGAGTGAACAGGATACCTTGGCACGTATATACGAGTCAAGGCAGTCGGAATTTGTGGCAGTATGCGGACGCCGCAGAGTGGGGAAAACGTTTCTTGTGCGCGAATATTTTGAGCAGGAAATGGTGTTTCAGACATCAGGATTGGCGGGCGGAAACACACAGGAGCAGTTGAAAAACTTCTTTTATACGCTTCGACGTTATGATAGGAATGTAACCTCTGTTCCCCACGACTGGCTCGATGCTTTCGAGATGCTTATCACTTATCTTGATTCTTTAAACGGGATAGAACGTAAGGTGATTTTTCTTGATGAACTGCCTTGGATGGATACTGCAGGCTCTAATTTTATCTCTGCCCTGGAGCATTTTTGGAATGGATGGGCCTCTGCACGTCGCGACATCGTTCTCATTGTCTGCGGCTCTGCCACTTCCTGGATGATGGATAAACTTATCAATAACCATGGCGGACTTTATGGTCGTCTTACTCATCGTCTTTTCCTGCAGCCTTTTTCTCTAGGGGAGTCGGAAGCATTCCTGAAGACCAAGGGGATGATGTTGTCCAGATATGAACTGGCTGAACTTTATATGATATTGGGAGGAATCCCATATTACCTGAATCTTTTGGACGAGCGGTTAAGTTTGGCTCAGAATATAGACCGTCTGCTGTTCAATCCCAATGGGCAGTTGTACAATGAGTTTACGATTCTCTATCGCTCTCTGTTTAAGGATTCTGAGGCATACGTCAAGGTGGTAGAATGCCTGAACGAGCGTGGTTATGGTATGATGCGCTCGGAAATAGCCGATGCCACAGGGATGAAGTCGGGCAAATCGTTGACCACGATTCTCGACAATCTGGAATCTTGCGGTTTCATCAGAAAGTATGTCAACTATGGCTGTTCTACCCGAAAGTCTCTCTATCAGTTGGTAGATTTCTTCACCTTGTTCTATTTCCGTTTCCTGCGCGATAGTTCATTCCGTAATCTTCTGTATTGGAGCAAGTTGCAGCGCACGCCCCGTTTTTATGCCTGGGCTGGAGTCTCTTTCGAGATATTGGCGATGAATCATATCGACCAGGTGAAGCAGCGGTTGGGAATTTCTGGTGTGTCTACCCAGTTGTATTCCTGGCGAAGCAAGAGTGATGCCGGAGCGGCGGAGCGGGCAGCCCAGATAGACATGGTGATAGAGCGTGGTGACAATACCATCAATCTTTGTGAAATGAAGTTTTCGGAGAGTGAGTTTGCCATCAATAAGGATTACGAGAAGATTCTGAGAAACAAAATCGTCCGCTTTATGGAGGAAACGAAGACCCGAAAGTCGATACAGCTGACGTTTATCAGCAGTTATGGTCTTCAGCGGAATATGTATTCGGGCATAGCCCAGAATGAAGTGGTTCTCAATGATTTATTTTGAGCTCCACCTCCTCCACATATTTCACCAGCGAATCCTTGCCGTTATGCAGATAGAAGTCTACACGAACCACGTGGTTGATGTCGGCATAGCCCTTCACCTTTATGTGTCGGGTCTTGCTGTACATCATCGTGTCGCGGCGTGAAGGATAGGATACGAGCTCGATGAGGTCTTTGGTAGAATTGCTGCCCACATAATAGATGCCTACACTGTCTTTCCCGTTCTTGATGGCAGCAATCTTCGCCATCTTCTTGGCATGAGCCGCAGAGGTATCTATCGGGTAAAACTCGCTGGCAGCTACCGTGTCGCCGTCATGCTGGTCGGGTGCAAACTTGCAGCTGGTACCCATTGTAGTGATAAAGGATGCAGCAGCCAGGGCTGCCACAAAGTATAATATTTTCTTCATTGTTATTTCCTTTCTTTTCTTTAAAGAATCCTATTTTGTTCGCAAAATGCGTTATCGGCTGCAAAAGTACAAAAAATAACTCGAAAAGCCATACCTTTTTTATCTTTTTCCTTTTAATACTTCGGATGGAGAGACGTGTGCGGAAGTTGGGCGGAAGGAGTTGTGGGGATAGTATGGAAGAAGTTATGGGGATGGCATGGAAGGAGCGGTATGGAAGGTGTTAGAAGGTATGGTAGATATGGATGAAATGGATGGAATGGAAGGAATGGATGGAATTCCGTGCAAAGATACAACTTTTCTCTGATACTGCCAAATTTGGGGGTGTGATAAGGAAATGTTTGAAATGTGCTTTCAGATTGAAAGTAGTTAAACTTTCTTACTCATAGTTTTGCGGGTGACAACTCATAGTTTTATGGGTCGCAACTCATAGCTTTGCTCTCTTAAAGTATAGAGTTAAGCAGTAAATCAGGTGTTTACGAGGGTTATGATGTTTTTACTACAATGACTCAGTTCCTCAATAACTCAGTTCCTCAGTTTTTCTCTGACCCTTCACTTTTGTCTTTATTTAGAAGTTTATTATATATATATAAATATATGTATAATAATATATAATATATAACAATTTAAAACAACTTTGAACTATAAGGGCTATATACCCCCTAGAAAAAAACTGAGGAACTGAGTTATTGAGGAACTGAGTCAATGATAGAGACTTAGAATCTTACTCTTGATACTGTTGAATATGTGCTTATGTTAAAAGTTAAGTATCAGATTATCAGATAAATAAAACACTTGACCCCCTGAAATAAGGGGTCAAGTGTTGATTGTGATACCCATACGTTGTGAAACACGACGTATGGGTATGAAAAGGAGTTTCGTTACATTGAACTTTCAAATCGTAACTTGATGAGATTTGGCTGATTTTACATCTCAACCACTACTTCATGCTTGCCTTCAGAGCAAGGAATGATGGTGCCTGAGATAGGAGTGCCATCCACTGTAATCTGCTTCACGCCCTTCTGGTTTCCGCTAGGATTCTTTACTGTGATATGGTATTCGCCACCACGGAACTTGCGGGTTACCTCATACTCCTTAGCGGTGCTTGGGAGACAAGGATCGATGAGCAAACCTTCATAATCTGGCTTGATGCCGAGGATGAATTCTGATACTGTATACCACATCCATGCCGCTGTACCGGTGAGCCAGGAGTTCTTTCCTTCGCCCGGTTTGGCTGCATCCTTACCGGCTACCATCTGGCAGTTTACGTAAGGTTCTACCTTGTGAAGTGTCTGATATTTTTCCTCTACATAGCTAGGCAGAATCTTGGTATAATGGCTCCAGGCATCGTTGCCTCGACCGGCTACCGTCTCTCCGATGATGACCCAAGGATTGTTGTGGCAGAAGATACCGGCGTTCTCCTTGTAGCCTTCAGGATAAGAAGAAATCTCACCCATTTCTACATGATAGGTGGTGTAGGCTGGATTGTTCAGCACCAGTCCGTGCTCGCATTCCAGTCGTTTCTTGCTGCTATCCAGTGCTTTATCGCAGAGTCCTTCTTCCAGACCGATACCAGCCATCGTACACCAGCCCTGGCTCTCGATGAAGATTTTGCCTTCCTCGTTCTCATCACTACCAATCTTGTTGCCGAAGAAATCGTAAGCGCGGAGGAACCATTCTCCGTCCCATCCATGCTGCTTCACAGCCTCGCTCATCTCATCTACAGCCTGCTGCATGCGCTCGGCTTCTGTCAAATAATCTTCCTCTGCAAGACCGGCTATTTCGCCCTCCTTGCTTTCCATAGCTTCCTTGGCAAGCTGCTTGCACAGAGCCACATAATCCTTGCCGGTAACCACGAACAGACCGGCTATCATCAGACTCTCTGCCTTGCTTCCTTCGCCCTTGTTTTCGGTGGTCTGGAAACTCTCGTTAGGGTCCCAGGAGAAGCAGTTCAGGTTCAGACAGTCGTTCCAGTCGGCTTTCCGATGAGTGGCAACTTGTGTGGACCCAGATTGTTGATAACATGGTTCATCGAAATCTTGAGGTGCTCGAAGAGGCTTACTTCTGTGCCTGGCTGGTTGTCGAAAGGCACCTGCTCAGCGAGGATAGAGAAGTCGCCCGTCTCCTTGATATACGCCACGGTACCGAAGATGAGCCAGCAAGGGTCGTCGTTGAAACCGCCACCGATATCGTTGTTGCCGCGCTTGGTGAGTGGCTGATACTGGTGATAGCAGCCACCGTCAGGGAACTGGGTGCTGGCGATGTCGATGATGCGCTGGCGGGCACGGGTAGGTATCTGATGAACGAAGCCTACGAGGTCCTGGTTGGAATCGCGGAAGCCCATGCCTCGACCGATGCCGCTCTCAAAGAAACTAGCCGAACGCGACATACAGAAGGTGATCATGCACTGATACTGGTTCCAGATGTTCACCATACGGTCTAGCTTGTCGTTTCCGCTCTTCACGGTGAAGATGTTCAGCAGGTTATCCCAGTACTGGTTGAGTTCTGCGAAGGCAGCATCCACCTTTTCGGTGGTATCAAACTTGGCGATAAGCTGATGAGCTTTCTCCTTGTTGATTACCTTCTTGGCGCTGAACTTCTTGTCCTGTTCGTTCTCCACATAGCCCAGCAGGAAGATGAGGTCGCGGCTCTCGCCTGGCTGCAGGGTAACCTCGATATAATGAGATGCGATAGGGCTCCAGCCGTGGGCAAAGCTGTTGCGTGGCTTGCCTTCCATCACAGCCTCAGGCTCGGCAAACTCGTTGTAGAGTCCGATGAAACTCTCGCGGTCGGTATCATATCCCTGAATCTCTGTATTCACGGTGTAGAAAGCATAGTGGTTGCGGCGCTCACGATATTCGGTCTTGTGATAGATGGTAGAGCCTTCTACCTCTACTTCGCCCGTAGAGAAGTTGCGCTGGAAGTTCTCCATGTCGGTAGCAGCATTCCAGAGGCACCACTCTGCAAAGGAGAACACCTTGAGGGTCTTCACCTCCTCAGTCTGGTTTTTCAGCGTCATCTTCTGCACCTCAGCCCATGTATGGAGGGGTACGAAGAAGAGCACACTCGCCTCTACGCCGTTCTTGCTGCCCGTGATGCGGGTATAGTTCATGCCGTGGCGGCACTCGTAGCTGTCGAGCGGTGTCTTGCAAGGTTTCCATCCTGGGTTCCATACGGTATCGCCATCCTTGATGTAGAAATAGCGACCGCCGTTATCCATCGGCACTCCGTTGTAACGGTAACGGGTGATGCGGCGGAACTTGGCATCCTTGTAGAAGGAATAACCACCTGCTGTGTTTGAGATGAGCGAGAAGAAATCCTCGTTACCCAAATAATTGATCCAAGGCCATGGGGTCTTTGGGTCAGTAATCACGTATTCGCGATTGGCGTCATCAAAATGACCATACTTTTTTTCTGCCATTGTTTTTTTAATGTTTATTTCTAGGTAAAATATATTATTTTTGTGCAAAGATAGTAAAAAGTTTCAGTTTCGGGGTTAGAAAATAGTTTTTTTTTGTATTTTTGCAATGAAAAGTTTGATGATTATCATCATTCTATTAACATTTTATACAGTTGGCTTATGAAAAGAAACATTTTATCACTTTTGGTAGCCCTCTTTGCAACCTTGCAGGTAGCGGCTCAGACATACGACAACTTGTGGAAGCAAGCTGAAATCAATGCTCAGAAGGACCAGCCTAAGAGCGAAATCGCGGTGATGAAGAAAATCATCGCCAAGGCTTCGGCTGCCAAGGATTATGGCCAGTTGCTGGCGGCTGAGATGCGGCAGGCGATACTCTGGAGAGAGATTTCGCCCGACTCGCTGACGCCCCATGTGAAGCGGATGGAAGCCGAGGTGCTGAAGGTGAAGGACCCGGCGTTGAAGGCCGTGAGATATGCTGTGCTGGGCAAGGTGTATCGTGATAGTCCTTACGGGATAGAGGTGGATGAGGTTGCCTTGGACCCAAGTGATGATGTTTCTTTGGATCAAAGTGCTTCTTCTTCTCTGAGCCAGCGGGATGTGAACGAAAAGAAGAGCTGCGAGTTCTTCAAGAAAGCCCTGGAGCAGCCTGAACTCCTTGCCAAGCATACTTCCACTGAGTATGTTCCATTGACGCTGAAGGGCGTGGATGGCAGTTCCTTTAACAACGATCTGCTGCATCTCATCGGATTCGAGGCAGACAGCAAGGAGGCGTATCATCTGCTGTACACCTATTATAATAAGGTGGGAAATAGGGGTGCGGCTTGTCTCTGTGCCTATAAGCTCATCGAGAAATACCGCCAGGACGACGTGAGAGAGGTGAAGAAATCGAAGTATCTGCAGACCATCGACTCGCTCATCCAGGTTTATCAGGATATTCCGGAGGCAGGCGAACTTGCCGTGGAGCATTTCCGCTTCATGGAAGGTGCTACCGATGCCAAACCGCTGGATAAGCTCAACTATATCAACTATGCGCTGAGCCGCTGGGGAGGATGGTCGAGAATGAACGAACTGAGAAATGCGCAGAAGCGACTCACCGAACCGATGTTCCGGGTGAAGGATATGCCATTGGTGCTTCGTCCTTCAGAAAGGAAGTGGGTGCATCTGAACGTGCGCAATCTCCAGAACCTGAAGGTTAGCATTTCCCGCCTCAACATCACGGCAGATAATGAGTATGATGTTCAGAATGAGGCTACCTATAAGATGCTTCTGAAAAAGACTACGAAGCTGCATCAGAAGGATTTCAGCAGGAACTACTATGGTCGTCCGAATTACGAAGAGGTGAAGGATTCCATCGAAATCGGTGGCAATCTGCCGCTGGGTGCCTATCTGATGGAGGTGACTTCGGATAATACCGGCATCGCTCCGCAGCGAGAACTCTTCTATGTCAGCAATCTGGCGGTGATGATTCAGCAGTTGCCTGATGATAAGCATCGCTATGTGGTGGTGAATGCTACCGACGGACAGCCTATCGCCGGGGCGAAGATAGAACTCTACGACCAGCGGTATGATTTCAAGACGAAGAAGGACAAGCGATTAGTTCATGCCCGCTTGACAACAGATGAGAACGGAGAGGCTTACTTCAAAAATGTGGATGGAATGGTGTTGATTTCTACCAACAATGACAAGTTTACGCCAGCCAGGGACATCTATCTTAGCCGTACCCGCTATTATGAGAAGAAGGATAATGAGACTAAATATCAGGTTTATACCGACCGTGCTATCTACCGTCCGGGACAGAAGGTACATGCCTCAGCCATTTCCTATACTGTCAAGAAGGGGTTGGATGCCAGCGTGCCAGGAAAGAGTATGGAACTGAAGTTTGTCCTGAGTGATGCCAACTGGAAGCAGGTGGCAGAACAGAAGGTTACGACCGATGAATATGGTACGGCTTCGGTAGATTTCGAACTCCCGAAGGAGGGAAAGACAGGACAGTATTCCATCTCCGTGAATGGTACAGCAAGCGAATATTTCAGAGTTGAGGAATACAAGCGTCCAACCTTCGAGATTACCTTCCCGAAGGTGAACGAGAAATATACCTGGGGCGACACCGTGGTGGTGAAAGCTTCAGCCAAGACCTATGCCGGAGTGCCGGTGCAGGGTGCCAAGGTGGAGTATCAGGTGACCCGCAGAAATCAGCTCTGGTGGTGGGGTGCAGGCTCTGCCGGACAGTTGGTGAAGACTGACAGTTGCGTGACTCGTGAGGACGGAACCTTCGACGTAGAGATTCCGCTGGAGGCTTCCTTGTCAGAAAAAGACGAGGCTGATATGAGCGATTTCATGCGCATCGCCCGTTTCTTCAACTTCGAGGTCTCAGCCATCGTTACCGACATCAGCGGCGAAAGCCACGAGGGTGTAATGAGTCTGCCTCTGGGCACCAAACCAACCATCCTCACGGTGAATCTTCCTAAGCGTATCGAGGCAGACAGTCTGAAGACGGTGACCTTTGCTTACCGCAATGCCAGTGGAATGCCGATTTCGAGCAGGTTGAAATATCGCATTGATGAAGGCGAATGGAAGGATGCCGAGGCGAATGCACCGGTTTCTATCAAGGAATATGCTTCTTCCTCTGCCTCTTCTTCCCTCGTTTGGAAATCTGGCGTACATCAGCTGGAGGCAATCTGCGGACAGGATACCCTGCAGCAGAAGTTCACCCTTTTCAGCATGAAGGATACCCATCCGGTGGAGCCAACCACCGAATGGTATTATCAGACGGCGAAGACCTTCCCTCGTGATGGCAAGCCGGTCTATATCCAGGTGGGCTCTTCGGAGAACGGAGCGCACATCGTATATTCCATCATCGCCGGCAACAAACTGCTGGAGAAGGGTGCCTGGGAGTTGGGCGACAGCATCGTGACCCTGCCTTTCACCTACAAGGAGGAATATGCGTCGGGCATCGTACTGAACTATAGTTTCGTGAAGCAAGGCAAGTGCTATACCCGAATGATGAGCATCGCCCGTCCTTTGCCTGAGAAGAAACTGAACATCGCCTGGAAGACCTTCCGCAACCGTCTGACCCCTGGACAGAAGGAGGAGTGGACGCTGAAGATTACCACCCCTGACGGCAAGCCAGCCAAGGCGCAGCTGATGAGCGTACTCTATGACAAGTCACTCGACCAGATAGCCCCGCATTCCTGGAATCTCTCCCTGGGCTTCTATCAGAGTTTGCCAAACTGCTACTGGAAGCACAACCTCACTTTCCGTTCATTTTGCTTGAATGGCGTTTATCCTACCAAGTATTATGACGAGAAGCAACTGGATGTAGATAAGTTTGATGGCAAATTCTTTAGCTATTATGCTTATATGCAAGCGGTGGAACTGTGCAAGCTGGAACGTTCTTCTGGCGGAACCGTTGAGGCTGTTCGTATACAGAAAGACGAGCTGGTTCAGGAAGAAGCGAAAGTCATCAGGATTCGCGGCTCTAAAATGACCCGTGTCGGAGCGGCTCCTCCATCTGCCAACAAGGTTTTTGATGTAGTAGAGGAGATGCCGCAGTTTGTCGGTGGTTCTAGCTCAGATGCAGGACAGTTCCTCGACCAGGTGCAGGTGCGTGAAAACCTGAACGAGACCGCCTTCTTCTATCCTGCCTTGGAGAGCGACAACAATGGCAACGTAGCCATCAGATTTACCCTGCCGGAGAGCGTGACTACCTGGAAGTTCATGGGATTGGCTCATGACAAGGAGATGCGCAACGGTTTGCTGGTGGATGAGGCTGTGGCTCAGAAGACCGTGATGGTGCAGCCTAACATGCCTCGCTTCCTGCGTGAGGGCGATAAGGCAACTATCGTGGTGAAACTCTTCAATACTTCCGACAAGAAGGTGAGCGGCAACGCCCGTATGCAGATTCTCGACCCGGAGAACAACAAGGTGGTTTGGCAGAAGACGCAGAACTACAGCATCGATGCCGAGGGCTCTGCTACCATCTCCTTTGATGTCCAGGGACTGAAAGAAGGCGTATATATTAATAAGGTGGTGGCTGCCGGTAATGGCTACAGCGATGGTGAACAGCACTATCTGCCGGTTTTGAGCAACCGTGAACTCGTGGTGAACACCCTGCCTATCACCCTGCATCAGAAGGGTGAGCAGAACTTCGACCTGAGCAAACTCTTCCTGAACAAGGAGGGCAAGCAGGCGAAGGGCGCTGAAGAGGCAAAGGTAACCATCGAGTATACCAACAATCCTAGTTGGCTGATGGTGAAGGCGCTGCCAGCTATCAGCAATCCGGATGAGGAGAACGCCATCTCGCTGATGTCTGCCATCTATGCCAATACCATCACCACCCATATCCAGAAGACTCTCTCTTTGGATAATCATTCTCAGAAGAATCTCTCTCAGGAGAGCATCCGTCTGCAGAATCAGGTGGAGAAGCTGAAGAAGTTGCAGAACCCTAACGGTTCCTTCTCCTGGTGGAAGGGCATGAAGGGCAGCCGGTATATGACAACGTCGGTAGCCGAAATGATGGTTCGATTGAATGCCATCGCAGGTGTGCAGAAATCAACCGCCAAGATGCTGACTTCCGCCATTGATTATCTCTCCTGGCAGACAGCACAGGAAGTAAGAGAAATGAAGAAGCAGGAGGAGAAAAAGCAGAAGGTGAATCCTAGCGAACAGGCGCTGCATTATCTCTACATCCTTTCGATGGATGGCAGAAAGATGAAGCAGAATCTGGAGCAGGATAAGGCTTATCTCCTGGACAAGATGTCGAAGTTGACCGGTGATTTCTCCATCTATGGCAAGGCGCGTGCTGCCGTGGTTCTCGCCAGAAACAGTCAGCAGAATGCTGCTTACCGCGAGAAGGCTGGCGAATATCTGCAGAGCGTGAACGAATATGCCGTTTACCGCGAGGAGATGGGCCGCTACTACGATACCCGCAAGGCACTCTACAGCTGGAGAAACTATAAGATTCCTACCCAGGTATCTGTGATAGAGGCGCTGCAGATGCTGAAGCCGAACGACAAGCAGACCATAGAGGAACTGCAGCGCTGGCTCCTGATGTCGAAGCGCACCCAGGTTTGGGATACGCCGGTGAACACCGTGGATGCTGTTTACGCCTTTATGAAGGGCAATGAGAGCAACTGGAGCAGGAAGGCTGAGAATGCCGTGCTGAAACTGGACGGAAAGCAGTTGCCGATGCCGCAGGATTCCACCACCTTGGGTTATGTGAAGACCGAAAAGACAGGCAAGGCATCCGTGCTGAGTATCGACAAGAAGAGCGAGTATACCAGCTGGGGTGCTGTCTATGCAGAGTTTAAGCAGCCTATCAGCGAAATCGGTTCCATGGAGTCGGGCATCAAGATTCGCCGTGTCATCGTTCCTGCCGAATCTGAGGGCAAGGGCAAGGCGCAGGCGAAGGTAGGCGAGAAGGTGAAGGTAACGCTCATCATCACCGCCGACCGCGACTACGACTTTGTGCAGATTACGGATAAGCGTGCGGCATGTCTGGAGCCGGTTAACCAGAAGAGTGGTTATCAGTGGGGCATAGGCTGCTATGTTTCTCCAAGAGATCATGCAACAAATTTCTATTTCGATCGTTTATCTAAAGGTAAGCACATCGTAGAAATGGAATATTACGTGGATAGAAAGGGCGACTATCAGAGCGGAACTTGCACCGCTGAGTGTACCTACAGTCCGGAATTTGGTGGCCGCACAGAGGCGTATGAGTTGAGAGTTAACAATTAATAGTTTATAGTTTATAGATTGATAATTTAAAATAGAATAGTATGAAACGGATGAATATATGGATGCTCTCAGCGCTGTTGGCGCTGCCTGCATCAGCACAGAAGATTACAACCCAGCACGAGGTGGTAGACTGCGGACAGGTGGTGTTCCGCAAGCCTGTAACTGCCGAATTCGTGCTGAAGAATGACGGGCACAAGCCGTTGGTTATCAACAATGTGTTGAAAAGCTGCGGCTGTACGGAGGTAGATTATCCGAAGACGGGCATTGCTGCCGGCGAAAGTTTCGTCATCAAGGCGGTATACGATGCCAAGCAGATGGGTACTTTCACCAAGCAGGTTTGCCTCTATACCAATGCGGATGAAGAGCCGTTCATCCTCTCTATGAGGGGAAAGGTAGTGGGCAGCGTAGTAGATTTCGCTGGTTCTTACGATGAGATGCTGGGTGTCATCAAGAGTGATGCCCAGGAGGTGGAGTTTGATGACGTGAACCGTGGCGACCGTCCGGTTCAGCGCATCCATATCTTCAATCCTACCGACGAATTACTGGAGCCGGTAGTGATGCATCTGCCATCCTATCTTCATGCTTTCGTATCGCCTTCCAAGGTAGCTCCGCGTCATTCTGCCGAAATCAGTTTCGTGCTGGATTCCAAGAAACTGCGCGACCTGGGCTTGAACCAGACATCGGTTTATCTCGGTGAGCGTCCTGGCGATAAGATTGCGCCTGAGAAGGAAATCGTGGTATCAGCCGTTCTTCTTCCTGGTTTCGAGAACATGACTCCAGCCAGGAAGGCACTGGCTCCGAAGCTAGAGATGTCTGCCACCGACCTCAATCTGGGTAGTTTCAATGGAAAGAAGAAGCTGAAGGGTGAGATTCTGATTACCAATAAGGGTAAGTCGGAACTGGATATCCGCAGCATGCAGATGTTTACGATGGGCTTGCAGGTGAACCTGAAGAAGAGTAAGATTCAGCCAGGAGAGACCGTTAAGATGAAGGTGACGGCTGTGGCTGCCGACTTGAAGAAATCGCGTGTCAGACACCCTCGTATCCTCATGATTACGAATGATCCCGACCATGCTAAGGTGGTGGTGAAGATTAATGTACAATGATTTAAAAACGAATATCGTGCAGATAGAAATAGATAACGGCAGTGGGTTCTGCTTTGGCGTAACCACTGCCATCAAGAAAGCTGAAGAGGAGTTGGCTAAGGGCGGTAAACTTTACTGCCTGGGCGATATTGTGCATAACGGTATGGAGGTGGAGCGCCTGCATGAAGCGGGACTCATCACGATAGACCATGAGCAGATGGAGGAACTGCAGGGCGTAAAGGTCTTGCTCCGTGCTCATGGTGAACCGCCTGAAACTTATGCCCTTGCCGAGCGAAACAACATCGAAATCATCGATGCTACCTGTCCTGTGGTGCTCCAGTTGCAGCGCCGCATCAAGAAGCAGTATGTCAACAATCCGGAGGCACAGATTGTGATTTTCGGCAAGAACGGGCATGCTGAGGTGCTCGGACTGGTGGGGCAGACGGAGAGTCATGCCATCGTGGTAGAGAAGTTTGAGGATGTGAAGCAGCTGAAGGAAAGCGGTCAGCTGGATTTCTCTAAAGATATCTATCTTTACTCCCAGACTACCAAGAGTCTCGATGAGTTCCACCGCATCATCGAATACTGCCAGGAGCATATTGTTGAGGGTGCTGTCTTCAAGAGTTTCGATACCATCTGCCGTCAGGTGGCTAACCGCATGCCTAACATCGCTGCCTTTGCCAGCAAGCATGATGTCATCCTCTTTGTGAGTGGCAGAAAGAGTTCGAACGGTAAGGTGCTTTTCAAGGAATGCAAGAGTGTGAATGCCAACAGCTACCAGATAGAAAGTGCCGACGAGATAGATATGAACTGGTTCAAGGATGTGGAAACGGTAGGTATCTGTGGTGCTACCAGTACGCCGAAGTGGCTGATGGAAGAGTGCAAGGATAAGATTATCAAGGAAAGTTTGGCTCTTTTGTAGTAAAAGCTAAGGTATTGATTATTAGCTATTGGGTATACTTAATACGGCGTTTTACCGTATATGGGTATAGGATAGTTTCAACCGTACAGTTAGGGTAGTTTTATCGTTGATAGAAAAACTCAATATATTGGTTAATAATTAGTTAACCCATTTGGTGTCGTGTTTTACGACGTCAAGTGGGTTCATTTTTTATAAACTGTCTGAAAATAAAACAGGTGATAAATCTTCTCCCGAAGACCTATCACCTTCAAAAAACAGTAATTAACTCAAAATTTATAATCTATATCATTACTACCTTGTTAATATGGTTGCAAAGATACTAAATTGAAGTTTTTTTCCCAAATCTTTTTCATCGAATAAAATAAATTTATCGGTAAAAGTAGTATCTTTAACGTATTTTTGCATAAATAACCCGGCAGTCTCTTTTCTGTAGCTTATTCTGCTATTGCCTTTTGATATTGTTCCATCAGCCATGCCTTCTGTTCAGGAATGGTCATGTTGCTGTTGTCGAGCGTGATGGCATCATCAGCCTTTCTGAGTGGGGAAGTCTCGCGGTGGGTATCGATATAGTCGCGCTCCTCTACATTCTTCAGAATCGCATCGAAGTCGGCTGGCATTCCTTTCTCCTTCAGTTCATCGAAACGGCGCTGTGCTCTCACCTGTGAGCTGGCTGTAACGAAAATCTTCAGTTCGGCATTAGGGAACACGGTGGTACCTATATCGCGACCATCCATCACGATGCCCTTGTCTTCGCCCATCTTCTGCTGCTGCTCTACCAGCGCCTCTCTGACGAAAGGAACGGCGGCAATCGGACTAACGTGGTTGGAAACCTCTAACGAACGGATTTCCTTTTCTACCAGTTCGCCGTTCAGATAGCAGTCAGGGCGACCAGTTGTTGTATTAAACTTGAATGAGATGCTGATGTTCTTCATCTCCTTCTGCAGTTCTTCAGTCTTTACGGCTCCATCTGCTTCGAAGAGCTGATGACGCAGCGCATAGAGGGTTACCGAGCGGTACATCGCGCCCGTATCTACATAAACATAACCTATTTCCTTGGCAAGATCCTTTGCCATCGTACTCTTACCGCAAGAAGAGTATCCGTCTATTGCTATTGTTATTTTCTTCATAATTTCGAACTAACTTTAATGTATAATTTATAATGTATAATTTATAATCTGTAACTTACGTTCAGCATGAGGCTGCTGCTACTGACGTGATATTTGCCGTAGGCAACGTTCAGATGAAAGCGCTCCAGGTTGATACCGCCCCCCACAGAGAAACCGGCTCCATGGCTGCTTTCCTCATCTTCTGAGGTGCTGATTTTCATTTCGTTGGCTCTCCTGAAGTTGTAGCCGGCACCTATCCACAGGCTCTCCGAAAGCAGAATGTCGGCACCTACTACGGCATGATCACGAAGACTGCTGTCCCAATGGTTCAGGTTGACCAGTGTGGCTGATACCCTGAACGGTGCGTTGGCGAAGCGTTTCGTCACACCCAACTGCAGGTCGATAGGCATCTTCTCGTATTCATTATCATAGGCTTTCAGCTGTCCACCCAGATTCTTTGCCACGCAAGAAACCGACCATTCCGTTTCCGGGTCGTAATAGTTGATACCCAGATCCACTCCCACAGCGATAGAATTGTAATCGCCAATATACGAAGTGATGAATTTGGCAGCAATACCACCCGCAAACTTTTCACCGAGCATATAAGAGAAGTAACCCGCAACGGCAATGTCCTTTGCCGAGAACTCACCCATCTGGATGTTGTTCTCATCCGTCTCTTTCATCTTGCCGTAGTCAACAAGCTGAGCCGAAACAGCCCACGAAGCCTTGTCGTTGACAATACGGTTGAAACTAGCCGAGGCTGTATTCACCCCCGACATATAGTTCATATAATTGAGATTGACCGTCTTGTCGCTTACTGATGACAGGAGAGCCGGATTATGGAATATGAGTGCCTCATCATCTTCTATCAAGGTGATGTTGTCGCCACCCAGAGCTGCTGCATGAGCACTCACCGGCAAGCGAAGGAAATTATACCCCGTTTGGCTCTCTTGAGCATCAATAATTGTCGCAAAAAGCGTCAATATTGCGGAAATTACATATTTTTTCATTTAAATTTTCTAATTCTTTGGCAAAGATACTGCTTTTTTCAATAATAAGAAGTAATTTTGCAATGTTTTCGTAGGAAATAACGATTTTAAACGGTTTTTATTGTGGAAATTAAGAAATCAAATAGCGCACAACTGGAAGATAAGCGGGTTACATTTTTCCTGCTGGGGTTGCTGCTGGCTTTTACTTTCATCTTCGTAGGACTCCAATATCAGAGAGGTCCGCAGGGAGATGATGACTTGTCGGAATCGATGGAAGATCTTTCACAGGATCTGGAAATGTCGGCTCGTCCCGACCAGAAAGATATGGTGAGTGCAGAGGCTGTTTCGGCTCCTGCTTCTAAGTCAATTACTCAGGAAGTGAAGGCTGCCGAGCAACAGACTCAGAAGGCACCGCAGAAAATCAGTTCTACAACCAGCGAACTGGTTATCGGCGACGGCTCGGGTGTAGTGGATGGAGCTGAGGTGAAGGAAGCGGTTCCTGAAACTCCCATTGAAAATCCGGGAGCTGAGGCTCCTATCAAACTGACCGTCGTGCAGAAGATACCGCAGTTTCCTGGTGGCTGGTCTGCCTTCATGCAGTGGCTTACCAAGAACCTGAAGTACCCTGTAGCTGCCCAGAAGAGTAGGATTCAGGGAACCGTAGTGGTATCCTTTATCGTAAACAAGGATGGAAGTGTTGCCAATATCAAGGTAAGCACTTCAGTAGATCCATTGCTCGACAACGAGGCTTTGAGGGTGATGAAGATGATGCCGAAGTGGAAACCGGGCATCGATAAAGGCAAGGTCTGTCGCACGATGATTGCCATCCCGGTAGTGTTCCAGCTATAAATTATAAATTGTTCATTGTAAATTATACATTATAAATTATACATTATTATGAAGACAGCAGATGAAATTTTAAGCATGGTAAATGAGTTTCTGGCTAATTTGCCTTACGAAAGAAAGCCAAAGTCTCTTTATGAGCCTATCAGATACGTACTTTCTATGGGTGGCAAGCGTATTCGTCCTACGCTCATGCTTCTGAGCTACAATCTTTTCAAGGACAATCCTGAGAAGATTCTGATGAATGCCGTTGCCCTGGAAACTTATCATAACTATACTTTGCTGCATGATGACCTGATGGACAATGCTGATTTGCGTCGCGGTCATGAAACGGTTCATAAGAAATGGGATGCCAATACGGCAATCCTTTCGGGCGACAGCATGCTCGTTCTGGCTTATGAGCGTATGGCTCAATGTGATGAAAAGCATCTTGCCAAGGTGTTGAAACTCTTTACGACCACTGCTCTGGAAATTGGTGAAGGTCAGCAGTTTGATATGGAGTTTGAAAATCGTAACGATGTGAAGGAGGAGGAATATATCGAGATGATTCGCCTCAAGACCAGCGTTCTCCTGGCTTGTGCCCTGAAGATGGGTGCTATCCTTGCCGATGCTTCTGATGAGGATGCAGAGAACCTGTATAAGTTTGGCGAGCAGATAGGATTGGCGTTCCAGTTGCAGGATGATTACCTCGATGTTTACGGCGATACCAAGGTGTTCGGTAAGGAGATTGGTGGCGATATCACATCTAACAAGAAGACGTATATGCTCATCAATGCCTTCAACCATGCCAACGACGCTCAGCGTGCAGAACTGCAGAAGTGGGTTGATGCCGAGGAGTTCGACCGCAAGGAGAAGGTGGCTGCCGTTACCCGTCTTTACAACGAGATAGGTATCGACAAAATGGCGCAGGATAAGATTGCTTATTATTTCGAGCAGAGCAAGAAGTATCTGGATGCCGTGAATGTGCCTGCTGAGCGTAAGGAGGAATTGGCAAAGTATGCTCAGAAAATGATGAAGCGACAGTACTAGTTGATAGTTAATAGTTTATAGTTGACAGTTGATAGGGCAATGTTCAAAGTAATAGATACACATACGCATTTTGATGCGGAGGAGTTTGATGAGGATAGGGCGGAGGCTTTCGCCCGTGCCAAGGAAGCGGGGGTAGGCAAGGTGTTCTTGCCTGCCATCGATGTGAAGACCACACACGCGGTCCTGGCATTGGCTAAGGAATATCCGGGCTATGCTTATCCGATGATTGGTCTGCATCCTGAAGAGGTGAAGGCTGACTGGAAGGAACAGCTGGCTGAACTCCGGAAGATACTGGAGGAGCATCGCATGACCGGTAATGCCAGTCAGGTGGGTGGTTCTCCTCAGTTTTCAGACTTGATTGCTATCGGAGAGGTAGGACTTGATTATTACTGGAGCCGTGAGTTCGAAAACGAGCAGCTAGAGGCTTTCGAGGAACAGGTAAAATGGTCGGTAGAAACCCAGATCCCGCTGATGATTCATTGCCGCAAGGCGCAGAACGAGATGGTACATCTGCTCAGAAAGTATGAGAAAGAACTGCCGGGTGGCGTCTTCCATTGCTTTACGGGCAATCAGAAGGAGGCAGAAGAACTCCTCTCGTTCGATAAGTTTGTATTGGGCGTCGGTGGCGTATCTACTTTCAAGAGCAGCCATCTGCGTGAAGACCTGCCTGCTGTAGTTCCTCTGGATCGCATCGTTCTGGAGACCGACAGTCCGTATATGGCGCCTGTTCCTTATCGCGGCAAGCGTAACGAGAGTGCTTTCGTGGTAGAAGTGATGAAGACGCTCGCCAAGGCTTATGGCATAAGCGAAGAGGAGTTTGCCCGACAGACTAACCTCAATGCAGAGCGGGTTTTTCCGCTATCCGTATCGCAAGTATAGGACGCAAGCGTTCAAAACTCCTTAAATAAACATAAAAAAACAATGAAAGTTATGGTATTTCGGAGGAAAAGCAATAATTTTGCACTTCGAAATTGTTGCAGCAGCATGTTGCGGCGATTAAGAAGAGTTCTTCGGAATATGGAAAGGTGCTCGAGTGGCTGAAGAGGCACGCCTGGAAAGCGTGTAACCGGCAAAACCGGTTCGGGGGTTCGAATCCCCCTCTTTCCGCTTTTATATATATAATAAGGTATATGAAGAAAAATACAGCTATTGCACGTTTTGCAATATTGGTTTTCACATGGATGTGTTCTCTGCCTATGATGGCTCAAGAAGAGAACATGGGATTTCATCAAGCTCTTAAGACAAAGTTTATAGAGGGTAATGCGGGATTTATGTCTCTCGTTGCCATCGCCCTCATCGTGGGTATGGCTTTCTGTATCGAGCGCATCATCTATCTGAGTCTTTCTGAAATCAACGCCAAGAAGTTGATGCAGGATATCGACCAGAAGGTGGCGGCGGGAGATGTGGAAGGGGCTAAGACGCTCTGCCGGAATACCCGCGGACCGGTGGCTTCTATCTGCTACCAGGGTTTGATGCATATCAGCGAGAATCTTGATGACATCGAGCGCTCGGTGAGCGGATATGGTACCGTTCAGGCGGCTAACCTGGAAAAGGGCTGCTCCTGGATCAAACTCTTTATCGCTATGGCGCCATCGCTCGGATTCCTCGGAACCGTGATCGGTATGGTCATGTCGTTCGACCAGATTCAGCAGGCGGGCGATATCAGTCCTACTATCGTTGCTTCGGGTATGAAAGTGGCGCTCATCACTACTATCTTCGGTATCATCGTAGCCCTCATCCTTCAGGTTTTCTATAACTACATCCTTTCTAAGGTGGAGCACCTCACAAGCCAGATGGAGGAGTCGGCGGTTACTTTAATGGATATTATTGCCAAGAATAAATAAACGAAGAGAGAAATGGTTAAATTTCAATTTTCAAAGAAGAAGACGAAGTCGGCCGAAAAGATATCGCAGCAGGTGTTCTATATCATGATAGGACTGGCGGTGCTGGTTTTCGGTCTGTTCTTTTTGGTAGGCTACGATTTGCCTTTCGAAGAGAACCCCGACTTTAATGCGCCTCTCTTTACCGATGTGCTCATCCTTCTGATGTGGCTCTTCCTGATAGGAGGTGTGGGACTGGCAGTCTTTTCGATGATCAGAGATTATCGCAGCAGCAAGTCGGAGGCTGTAGTGAATGGCATTCCCGTGCGTCGCATCTTCCGCATCACATGGATTGGAACTTTGGCAGTTTTGCTGCTTACCTTCCTTTTGGGCGGTTCTGCTCCGATGCTCATCAATGGCGAGAATTATGCCGACTGGCTCTGGCTCAAGCTTTCAGATATGTTTGTCATCACATCGCTCCTGATGCTGCTGGCAGGAATCGGTGCCGTCTGTTTCGGTGCCACACGTTATATTCGGAAGAAAAACTAAAGAGAGTGCTTTGGGCTCTCTATTCTATAAATAAGGATTAAATATGCTGATTAGAAGGAAGCAACACGAAACCCCGGGACTGAATACCACATCTACAGCCGACATCTCGTTCATGCTGTTGATATTCTTCCTTGTCACCACATCAATGGATGTGGATAAGGGACTGTTGCGCCAACTCCCTTCACCTGAACCGCAGAAGAAGGAGCAGCAGCAGACGGTGGTAGACAAGGCTAACCTGATGGCGCTGCGCCTGACAGTTGGCGATACGCTTTTGGTTAATGACAAGCCGATGAAGGTGAGCCTGCTCAAGGAAGAAACCATCCGCTTTGTACACCGCCTGGGCAAGAAACATCTCATCTCTATCGAGAGTGACCGCGATGCCGACTATAATCTCTATTTCCAGATGCAGAATCAGCTGATGGAAGCATATAGCCAGCTACGCAACGAAACAGCCCAGAAGAAATATCACAGGGATTATGCCCTCTTGAACAATGACCAGAAAGAACAGGTGCGCAACATCTGTCCGCAGCGCATCACAGAGTCGTATGCCAATGCAATGACTCAAACCGACCAGCGTGTTGATGCCAATGCTGAAGAAAAGCAAGGGGAAGAAAAATCGACAGAAACAGCTACTGAACAGCAGAAAGGAGGTAAACAATGATGAATTTTCATAAGAAATCGCATGAAGTGCCAGGGTTGAATACATCTTCTCTGCCAGACCTGATTTTCTCCGTACTGTTCTTCTTTATGATTGTTACCCACATGCGCCAGGTTACCTTGAAGGTAGACTGCCGTTTGCCACAAGGCAAGGAACTCACCCGCCTGACCAAGAAATCGGCTGTGAGCCATATCTATATAGGTAAGCCAACCAAAGAGATGCAGGCAAAGTATGGTACCGGTACCCAGATCCAGTTGAATGACAAGTTTGCTTCGGCTCCCGAAGTGATGGATTACATTTCGGCAGAAAAGAAACGTATGTCGCCGGAAGACCAGAAGCTGATGACCGTATCAATCAAAGCAGATCAGGAAACCAAGATGGGTGTGATAACCGATGTAAAGCAGGCTTTGCGCCAGGCAAAAGCATTAAAAATCAGTTATTCTGCCACAGAAAAAGGAAAATAATATTAATTTATCATTTTTTTCTCTTAAAAAATTGCTTTTATTAATTTTTTGTATTATCTTTGCAAGCAAATTATTAGTATTATGTCAAAACAAATTTTAGATTCATTAGATAGGCAGATTCTGAAGCTGATTTCTCAGGATGCCCGTATTCCATTTTTGGAAGTGGCACGCGCTTGCAATGTTAGCGGTGCTGCCATTCATCAGCGTGTAGCTAAACTTACAAATCTTGGTATCATCAAGGGTTCACAATTCATCATTGACCCAGAAAAGATAGGTTACGAAACTTGTGCCTATATGGGACTCTATTTGAGGGAGCCTGAGAAGTTTGACCAGGTTGTAGAGGAGTTGAAGAAGATTCCTGAGGTTGTAGAGTGCCACTATACTACAGGCAGCTTTGATATGTTTATCAAGATTTACGCGCTCAACAACCATCATCTCCTGGAAATCATCCATGATAAGTTGCAGCCACTGGGATTGTCTCGCAGCGAGACCATCATCTCTTTTAATGCATCTATCAACCGTCAGCTTTCTATGCAGGACCTCAAGAGTTTCAACGATGATGAAGAGGAAACTGATGAGGAGGCTGCAGCAGAGAAATAAGATATAAAAAAGAAAAAAAGCAGTAGCTCCCTGCGGGATTACTGCTTTCTATAAAGGGTGAGGAATGTGAACGGTAAGCCGTTTTCATTCCTCATTTCTTTTTCTGTCACTTCCCATTCTGCCGGATTGATTTCCGGAAAGAAGGTATCGGCATGTTCAGGCTCCTTTTCTACGATTGTGAGATAAAGCTTGTCTGCAAAAGGCAAAGCCTGTTCATATATGCTGGCTCCTCCGATGATGAAACATTCATCTGATGCTTCTTTGCTTCCAATCGTTTTTTTGTTTCCAGCCTCTTCTTTCCTTGCTGCCAGCGCTTCTTCCAGAGAGCTGAATACTTCGCACCCTGTTATCTGCTCTTTTGTCTTCGAGATAACAATATTGCGGCGGTTGGGCAAGGCTCCGTTCGGCAGCGACTCAAATGTCTTTCTGCCCATGATAATCGTATGTCCAGTTGTGAGCATACGAAATCGGGTCATGTCCGATGGGATGGCGTAGAGCAACCGGTTCTTGTACCCGATAGCTCTATGCACTTTTGATATACAGGCGATGATGCTAAGCATTTTTTATTTTAATGTTGAATGTTGAGTGTTGAATGTTGAATTATTCATTCTTGCTGTAAACTATTAACTATAAACAGCTCTCCCGTCCCGTAGCTGCTCTTGATTTTCCACTCCTGCGGATAGAGGTTGTTGGCACGGTTGCCGATGTTCTTTTCCCAGCCTATCGGAACCTGTCTGTAGGTTACCAGTACATAACCCTTAGGCGTATCGGCAGGCAGATTCACAGCCTCCTTGCGAAGGTAGCGGATGGCATCATCGTAGGATAACTCCACCTGTGGGAAGTGATCTTTGTTGAGCATCGTAGAGAGAGCGAGAGCCTGGTCGGGAATGAGACCCTTTCCCTTGTCTGTTCCCAGTTTCACACCTGCATGCAGCACCTTCAGGTTCTTTTCAGCCTGGTCGTAGATGTCTTTCCATCTGCCCGGAATGGCGTAAACCGTCTCGTTGCTTTCTGCAGGCATCCATTCCGTATCTGTCTTCAGCCAGTCGTCCGGAATCTCCGGTCCCTTTCCTTTCGCCACCTTCTTGTCTTTCTTCTTCTTATCCTTCCTGTTCTCCTTGGCTGAAGAACCTGCTTCCCATTCGCCCTCTTTCTTCAGAATCGCCATAAACAGACCTTCGCCTCGCGAAACGCCAGGAATAAATCGGTAAACCGGGAAGTCGCTGCCCGTGAGGTTGCGGGTGATGTTCCATGCATCTTCTACACCCTCCAGTGCCATCACTTCAGCGCCAAGTTCTTCGCATATCCAGGCAACGTTCTCCTCATCTTCGTGCGCATTGAAGGTGCAGGTAGAGTAAATCAGGATACCGCCTGGCTTCAGACAGTTCCAGATATCCGATACGATTTCGCGCTGCAGCTGCCAGCAGTTGTTCACATTCTGGGTACTCCATTCGCCGATAGCCCCTTCATCTTTGCGGAACATTCCTTCGCCGGAGCAGGGAACATCGGTAAGAATCACATCAAACTGCAACTTAGATTTCTTGTAATCGCGGGGATAGTTGTTGGTTACAATCATATCCGGATGACCGAACTTCTGTACGTTCTCGGCAAGAATCTGTGAGCGGGTGCGCATCGGTTCGTTGCTGAAGAGCAGACTTCCTTCCGGCAAGGCAGCCCTTACGGCAGTCGACTTTCCGCCAGGGGCAGCACAGAGATCCAGCATCATCACCGGTTCTTTTACGTACTGTCGGATAGCCATATCTACAAACATGGATGAGGCTTCCTGTACATAATATAAGCCGGCATGTAGCAGCGGATCGAAGGTGAATCCGGGACGGGTAGAGAGATAACGTCCGGTTTCCGGACACCAGGGAACCGGTTCGCCATCAGCATCCTTGCATTTAAAAGGATTGATGCGGATACTGGTTGGTGCCTCCTCTTCAAGGATAGCATGCTCCAGACGCTGATACAGCTTTTCGCCCATCAGTGCCTGCGTATATGTTCTGAAATCTTCAGGTAATGTCTTCATTCTGTTTCTTTTTCTTTAATTTGTTTGCAAAAATAAGAAATTTTTCGTTTCTTTGCAACTAAATTGCGAAGAGATGCGTCTAAGAAGCAGAAATTTTTCAAATAACAAGGTAAAACAATAAAAAATAATGATATGAAGAAAGCAATATTGGCATTAGCGCTCGTTATGAGCATCGGAGCCACCCAAGTGTCTTTGGCGTCTTCTGCTCCAAAACATCGTTATCATCCAACTACCCAACAGGTAGATTCAAAGGCTGCTCCTGCATCTGCCGCACAGCCATCTGTTTCGAAAGATAAAGACGACGAGGCGTTGGAGGCTTATTCTGATACCACCAGCACAGATTCGGCTAGCTATGATGATTATGATGAGAATGATAATAGACCTGTTCATTCTAAATACAGTTTAGACAACTATGATGATCCGTTCGATTTCATCGGTTCGGTATTTGGTGGTGGAGCGCTGGCTGTTATGATCATTTTCTGTATCATCTTCGGTCTGCTGTTTGTCTTTGCTCCGCTGATCATCGTATTTCTGGTTATCAGATATCTGATTCGCCGCCATAACGACCGGATGAAACTGGCGGAAATGGCGATGGAGAAGGGCATCAATGTTCCGGAAAGCGACCGGCCGATAGACAAGCAGAGCGATGAATATCTGGTAAAGCGTGGATTGAGAAATGCCTTCCTGGGAGCCGGCTTGTGTGCCATGTTTGCCTGGTGGGATGTTGATTTCCTGGCTGGCATCGGAGCCCTGGTCTTTTTCTATGGCATCGGTCAGACCGTTATCGGCTCGCTTCCTGCCATCAAGGACTGGTGGAAGAACCGTCATGGCGACCAGGGCACGGGCTATAATGGTACTCCGGTCTAGCAGCCGACATTCAATATATCATGGCTTCTCAATAGGAGGGGAAGTCACAAGGAAAAGAACAACAATTATTAGTTAATATATATAAGGTGGAAAAGTTATCCGATATCTCTCTCGTCACGAAGGTGGTGATGCTTCATGACCGCAAGTCGTTCGACCTGCTGGTCAGGAAGTATCAGTCACCCATTCGTGGGTTCTTCCTACGGCAGACGCTGGGGGATGCGCAGCTGAGTGACGACTTGGCGCAGGATACCTTTGTCAAGGCATATACCCATCTGTCCGGTTTCAGGGGTACAGCCTCTTTCTCCACCTGGCTCTACCGCATCGCCTATAATGTATGGTATGATTATACCCGCAGTCATAAGGAGACGCAGGACATCGATACGCCTGCCGTTTCCAGTAAGAATGCACAGGGCGCCCATGCCGGATTGAAGATGGATTTGCTCAAGGCATTACAGATATTGAATGAAAATGAACGTACATGCATCACGCTGCAGCTGATGGATGGACTCTCTATAGATAAGATTGCAGAGGTGACGGGAATGGTGCAAGGCACCATCAAGTCGCATCTCTCTCGAGGAAAACAGAAACTTGCAAGTTACTTAAAACAGAATGGTTATGACCGATAAGATAAATGATAAGAAGTTGGAGAGCATGAAAGAGGAACCATTGAACCCTCAGGATGAAGAACTCTTGCAGATGTTCTTTGCCGATAGCCAGATGTCAGAGATTCCTGATGACGGATTCTCCGACAGGGTGATGCAGGCATTGCCGGCTTTACCCGAAAATGATACTGCGATGTCGCTGGTTAAGCGCCAGCGCCTGGAACATTTATGGACGGCAGTCTGTGTGGCAGCAGGCATCATCATAGCAGTAGTCTGTCAGGGATGGGAGCAGATTCAGGGATGGCTTTTCTCTATGAAGATAGATTTCCTCCTCTCCGGCTCCCGTGCTCTTACGCATGTGGCAGATTCCATCACCCACTCTCAGAATCTCTTGATGGTGCTGGCTGGCGTCGTTGTCCTCATCATGGTTTGGGGATATAATGAACTGGCTGATGCACGCCAGTAGGCTTCTTCCCTGATATCAATTGTATGAATGATCAACTCTTTCTATTAGCAGAATAGTTTTTAGTGCTAATAGAAAGAGTTTTTTATTACTATAAATATCATCTTTATGCTCTTGAAATCTCCGTTCATCGACGCTGAACGGACATTCAACGTCGCTGAACGGACATTCAACGTCGATGAACGGACATTCAACGTCGCTGAACGGACATTCAGCGTCGATGAACGAAGATTTAATATTGCTGAATATAGAAAAACAAATAGGTGCTGCTACTTTTTCAGTAGAGCACCTATGCTTATGATATCGGTTTCTAAAACAATTTATAGGTAGTGCGTAGCACTTTGAACTCGGTTCGGCGATTCAGCTGGTTGCAGATTTCCTGATGCTCCTTGCTCTGCTTCAGGATAAATTCTTCGCTGAGCACATTGCCTTCCTTGAGCCAAGGATACTTCTCGGTAAGTTTCTTGCGCACATTCTTCGGCTTCTCCTTGCCGTAGCCCACAGGGGTGAGGCGCTCTTTCTCTATGCCGTGTTTTATCAGATAGTCTACTACCGATTGGGCGCGGCGCTGAGACAGATGCTTGTTATATTCGCTGTTTCCCTTGTAGTCGCAATGGGCGCTGAGTTCGATGGTAACGTGCGGGTTCTCTTTCAGCAGCATTACCAGCTGGTCGAGGGCTGTTGTACTGGCTTCGGTAAGGGTTGCCTTGTCGAAATCGTAGAAGATATTGTCGATGAGTACAGGGGCTGTGATGGAAGCCAGCGGGAACTGGAGCACGTATTCCTTACTCTCTTTAGCCGAATCACCCCGAAGTTCTTCCTTGTGGTTGAGGTAGCCTTTGCAGGATGCCATCACCAGGTAGTCGACATGCGGATTGATAGGGAGGACAAACGAACCGTCGCCCTTGACGGATAGTTTCCTGTTCGTTCCGTCGTTGCCTACGATTCTCACCTCGGCGGCAGGCAGTTCATAACCGTCTTTCTCGTAAACCCATCCCTTCATTGTGGTAACAATCTCCGGATTCTCGAAGGAGTAGATATGATCGTAGCCTCTTCCGTCTTTTCTGTTAGAGCAGAAGAAACCCTGGTTGTGGAGACCCTCGAAAGTCATTCCGAAGTCATCGGCTTCTGTATTCAGCGGATAGCCGGGGTGGGTGAGTTCATATTTCCGGGTGATGGAATTCACTTTGGCGATATAGATGTCGAGTCCGCCCATTCCCACATGACCGTTACTGCTGAAGTAGAAGTCGCCGTTAGGACGGAAGGTAGGGAACATCTCATCGCCTGGGGTATTGATAGGTTCTCCCAGATTCTCTACACCGCCCAGTCCGGCAGGAGTGATGCGCACTCGCCAGATGTCGAGACCGCCCTTTCCGCCCGGCATGTCTGATACGAAATAGAGCCATTCGCCATCAGGGGAGATGGCTGGATGGGCAAAGCAACTGAGTGTATCTTTGCTGATTTGCAGATTTGTAGGCTTGCTCCAGGCTGCATCTGAGCGGTTGGAGGTTACTATCTGAGCTAAGCGAGGCGAAGTGGGATCGGTGGCACACTGGGTGAGGTACATCTGCTTGCCGTCTGGGGTAAAGCAGCATGCGCCCTCTTCGTAGTCGGTATTGAGACCGGTTCCGATGGCTTCCGGCTTGCTCCATTTGCCTTTGTCGTCTTTTTCTGAGAAGAAGATGTCGGCAGATTTCGTTCCCGTCACTCCGTTCAGGTCGCTGCCCTGGGCTTCGTTACGGGTTGAGGTGAAATAGAGCTGGCTGCAGTCATCGCTGAGGAACATCGGCGAATAGTCGTCTCTTCGGGAGTTGAAAACATCCATCCGCTTTACCTTGTACCGGCTTCCTTCTTTCTTCCAGACTGGGGCTTTTCGTGCCGATTCGAGTCCGTTCTTTACCAGCACGTTGTCGGGCATGGAATCGAGCAGAAATTCGAATTCCTTGGCAGCCTGTCTGTAACTTCCGTTCTTCAGGAGAAGCCGGGCGTAAGCCAGGCGGTCGTTGAGGTCTGCCTGCTTGTATCGGATGGCATTGCTGTAGGCAGCCAATGCCTTCGGCGTACTGTTGATTTTATCATAGCAGCGTGCCATCTTCAGAGCCACCTTGCCCCGGGCAGCCCGCTCTTTGGTAGGTGTCTTGGTGTACACCTTTTTATATTGGGTTGCCGCATCGTAGTATTCGCCTAAAGAAAGATGCTTGTCTGCTTTCTTCAGGTTCTGTTCTATGCCGCAACTTATCAGAAAGAGGCAGCAAAGTGCTGTTATGATTTGATAAAATCTTATTTGTTTCATACAAGAACAACTTAATTATTTTACTGAACTTTCGCAAGCAACTCTCCCACACGCCCTGAAAGGGCAGAAGCTCCTAGCCCAGGGCAACGCCCTGGGTATAGTAGCAGTCAGTAAGGCGCCCTGTAAGGGCAAAAGCCTTATAAATTGCCTCGTTCTTTGAAGCTTTTGCCCTTACAGGGCGACAGGTTTGCGTCCATAATGACCCAGGGCGTTGCCCTGGGCTAGGAGCTTCTGCCCTTTCAGGGCGTGTGGAGCTTATATGTGAAACTTGAGTTATATCTTATTACATCTGTGAGAATGGCTGGCGATATTGGCAGCCTGCCTTCCAGTTGCTGCAGCCATAGGCGGTCTTGCCCTTGATGATGACGCCCTTACCACAGAGCGGACATGGCTTGCCAACCATTGGGTCGGCAGCTGGAGCCGGCTGAGCAGGGGCATTCTGAGAATCTGTATTCTGTGCTGCAGCCTTATCGGCTTTCTTGGCTGGAGCTTTCTTGGCAGCTGGTTTCTTGGCAGCCGGTTTCTTCTTGAGGTCTTCCTCTGTCATGATGGTCACTCTCCGGTTGCTGTTGTCTGACAATACATCGATGACTATCTTGTTGATCTGTTCTTTCAGTCCGTTGATGAAGTCGGCAGGATCGTAAGTCTTGTGCTCGATGTCGCGGAGCTTCTTCTCCCAGATACCGGTCAGCTCGCAACTCTTCAGCAGTTCCTCATGGATGGTGTCAATGAGTTCGATGCCTGTCGGGGTTGCCATCAGATTCTTGCGCTGGCGACGGATGTAGTGGCGCTTGAAGAGGGTCTCGATGATGCCGGCACGGGAGGAAGGTCGGCCGATTCCGTTCTCCTTCAATGCAGCACGAAGTTCTTCGTCTTCTACGAATTTGCCGGCTGTCTCCATCGCACGGAGCAGGGTTGCCTCGGTGTAATACTTAGGTGGCGTGGTCCATTTCTCCGTCAGGGTAGGCTGATGTTCTCCCGATTCGCCTTTTGTGAAGGATGGGAGGGTTCTTTCTTCTACCACTTCCTTCTTGGCGCCGTTTCCTGAGTCTGCATTTCCGTTGGAGTTATCTGAAGCATCATCGTCATCAGCATTCTTTACATCCTTGGCATAGACTACTCGCCAGCCCGGTTCGAGAATCTCCTTACCGCTCACCTTGAACTCTATCTTTTCCGGTTTTGGACCATCTTCGTTGATTACTTCGCCCAATACGGTGGTGGTAGAGAATTTACAGTCCGGATAGAACACGCTGATGAAGCGCTTGGCGATGAGGTCATAGACATTCGCCTCCATATCGGTGAGTCCGGTTGGTGGAACTCCGGTAGGGATGATGGCGTGGTGGTCGGTCACCTTGCTGTTATCGAAAACCTTCTTGCTCTTTGGCAACTTCTTGCCGGTGGCTGCGAGCTGCTGGATGAGCGGCAGATATTTCTGCTGACTGGCTATCTTTGCCTGGCTCACTCCGTTCAGAATCTGCGGACATTTCGGATAGATATCGTCTGTCAGAAACTGGGTATCTACACGAGGATAAGTGGTGTACTTCTTCTCGTAGAGACTCTGGATGAGTTTCAGCGTGATATCGGCAGAGTAAGCAAACTTCTTGTTGCAATCTACCTGCAGCGAGGTGAGGTCGTAGAGATGAGGTGGTGCCTCGTTTCCCTTCTTCTTGCTTACGTCGGTAACGGTGAAGGGCTTGCCGGCGATGGTGCTGAAAGCCTTCTCGCCTTCCTCCTTGCTGGTAAACTTGCCGCTGGTTGCCGTAAACTGAGTGTCGCGATAGATGGTGGCGAGTACCCAGTAAGGTTCGGAAACGAAGTTGTCGATTTCCTTTTGGCGGTTTACGATCAGGGCAAGGGTAGGGGTCTGCACTCGACCGATGCTGAGCACCTGTCGGTTCTGACCGTATTTCAATGTATAAAGTCGGGTGGCGTTCATGCCGAGAATCCAGTCACCGATGGCACGGGAAAGTCCGGCAAGATAGAGCGACTGATATTCTCCCTGGTCTTTCAGTTCCTGGAATCCCTGCTTGATGGCTTCATCGGTCATGGATGAAATCCACAGTCTCTTGACGGGGCATTTTGCCTGCGCCTTCTGCATCACCCATCTCTGGATGAGCTCTCCTTCCTGTCCGGCGTCACCGCAGTTGATGATGCTGTCGGCAGCCTGCATCAGTTTTTCGATGGTGGCAAACTGCTTCTTGATGCCTTCATCGTTGATGAGCTTGATACCGAAACGCTGTGGAATCATCGGCAACGCCGAAAGACTCCAATGCTTCCACATTGGAGTATAATCATCCGGTTCCTTCAGCTCACAAAGGTGGCCGAAGGTCCATGTTACTTGGTAACCATTACCTTCCATATAACCGTCGCGTGCCGTGGTAGCCCCGATGATTCGGGCGATGTCCTTAGCCACGCTCGGTTTCTCTGCTATACAAACTATCATTCTTTATTCTAATTTCTCTTTGCAAAGGTACAATAAAATAATGAGATAGCCATCATTTCGCCTTCTTTTTCTCATGGTAGGGAATAAAAAAGCCCCGTAAGGCTTGGACACAATCTAGAACTTGTGCCTTGCCTTACAGGGCGTATTTTATAAATATCTGCGTAATCTGCGTGAGATTCCTTTGCTGCGGATTTCAAATCCGCAGAGCCTAAAAAGGTTAGGACATTTTTTAACGCCGGATTTCAAATCCGGCGGGACGCCTAGCGGAAAAATCCGTGTAATCCGTGCCTAAAAAACAACGAGATTACTCGTACTCCTGCCAACTCTTAATCTGAAGCTGGTCCTGGCTCAGTGTGCAGAATGCTTCGATGAAGGCGGAAGCCAAACGGGCATTGGTGATCAGAGGAATGTTGTGGTCGATGGCGCCACGACGGATTCTGTAACCATTTGTCAACTCACGCTTGGTGTGATTCTTAGGGATGTTGACGATGAGGTCGAACTTGTGGTCGGCAATCATCTGCATCACGTTAGGAAGATCCTTGTGGTCCTCATCAGGCCATCCTACGGCTGTAGCCTTCACGTTGTTCTCGTTCAGGAACTTCGCTGTGCCGGCTGTAGCATAGATGGTGTAACCATTCTTCACCAAAGCCTGTGCAGCGTCGAGCAGAGAAGCCTTCTCCTTGGCACCACCGCTTGAAAGCATAATGCCCTTGTCCTTTGAAGGAATCTTGTAGCCGGTGGCAATCAAAGAGTTGAGCAATGCCTCCTCGAAAGTATCACCCATACAACCGACCTCACCGGTAGAACTCATATCCACACCCAAAACTGGGTCGGCGTTCTGCAAGCGGGCGAATGAGAACTGTGAAGCCTTCACACCCATGCGGTCGATATCGAAAGCAGACTTGTCTGGCTTCTGATATGGAGCATCGAGCATGATGCGGGTAGCAGTCTCGATGAAGTTGCGCTTCAATACCTTGCTCACGAATGGGAATGAACGGGAAGCACGGAGGTTACACTCGATAACCTTCACATCGCGACCCTTAGCCAAGTACTGGATATTGAAAGGACCAGAGATGTTGAGCTCCTTGGCGATGGCACGTGAAATCTTCTTGATCTGACGGGCTGTAGCGAAGGAAATCTGCTGGGCAGGGAAGGTCATGGTTGCGTCACCTGAGTGAACACCTGCATACTCTACGTGCTCTGAAATACCATACTCTACAATCTCACCGTTCTGAGCCACACCGTCGAACTCAATCTCGTTGGTCTCTGTCATGAACTGAGAGATAACCACTGGGTACTCCTTAGAAACCTCAGAAGCTGCCTCCAGGAAGCGACGCAACTCATCATCATCGTGGCAAACGTTCATGGCTGCACCGGAAAGAACGTAAGATGGACGAACGAGAACAGGATAGCCTACTTCGTCGATGAACTTCTGAACATCCTCCATAGAGGTGAGGGCGCTCCACTTAGGCTGGTCGATGCCCAGCTTATCGAGCATGGCAGAGAACTTACCACGGTTCTCGGCACGGTCGATGTTGACAGGAGATGTACCCAGGATTGGCACAGACTGGCGATGGAGCTTCATAGCCAGGTTGTTTGGAATCTGACCACCCACAGAAACAATCACACCACGTGGTGACTCCAGGTCGATGACATCGAGTACCCGCTCGAATGAAAGCTCATCGAAGTAGAGACGGTCGCACATATCGTAGTCGGTAGATACGGTCTCTGGGTTGTAGTTGATCATGATTGACTTGTAACCCAACTTGCGGGCTGTGTTGATAGCGTTTACAGAACACCAGTCGAACTCTACAGAAGAACCGATGCGGTAAGCACCAGAACCGAGAACGATGACAGACTTTTCGTTCTTGTAGTAGTTGATATCGTAACCCTCTACGGCGTAAGTCATGTAGAGATAGTTGGTAAGGTCTGGATGCTCGCTAGCCACAGTAGGGATGCGCTTCACGGCAGGAAGAATGTTCAACTTCTTGCGCTGTGCACGAACTGCGAGAACCTCCTTCTCCATGTTGGTATCCTTGGTCTTCAATACGAAGCGGCCAATCTGGAAGTCAGAGAAGCCCAATACCTTAGCCTCGCGCAATACCTCGGCTGGAATCTCCTCCAATGTATTGTATGTAGAAAGCTTGTGCTTGTAATCTACGATATTCTTCATGCGCTCGATGAACCAAGGGTCAATCTTGGTCAACTCCTCGATGCGCTCGATGGTGTAGCCTTCCTCCAAAGCCTGGGCGATGGCGAAGATACGGAGGTCGGTAGGGTTAGAAAGCTCCTCATCCAAATTATCGAACTTGGTGTGGTCGTTGCCTACGAAACCGTGCATTCCCTGACCAATCATACGGAGACCCTTCTGGAGCATCTCCTCGAATGAGCGGCCGATAGACATGATTTCGCCTACAGACTTCATGGAAGAACCAATCTTGCGGCTTACACCGGCAAACTTGGTAAGGTCCCAACGAGGAATCTTGCAGATCATATAGTCGAGTGATGGAGCTACATAAGCTGAGTTAGGAGTACCCATCTCGCCAATCTGGTCGAGTGTATAACCGAGGGCAATCTTAGCTGCAACGAAGGCGAGTGGATAACCTGTAGCCTTAGAAGCGAGGGCAGAAGAACGGCTCAAACGAGCGTTGATCTCGATGATACGGTAGTCGTTGGTCTCTGCATTGAAAGCATACTGGATGTTGCACTCACCCACGATGTTGAGGTGACGGACGCACTTCACGGCGATGTCCTGCAACATCTTCACCTGCTCGTCGGTAAGAGAACAGGTAGGAGCCACCACGATAGATTCACCAGTGTGGATTCCCAGTGGGTCGAAGTTTTCCATAGAGGCAACGGTGAAGCAACGGTCGTTGGCATCACGGATGCACTCGAACTCAATCTCCTTCCATCCCTTCAAGCTCTCCTCAACGAGTACCTGAGGTGCGAAAGTGAATGCAGATTCAGCAATCTCCTTGAACTCCTCTTCAGTCTTGCAGACACCGGAACCGAGACCACCCAGCGCGTAAGCCGAACGGATCATGATAGGGTAGCCGATGTTGCGTGCCGCAGCCACAGCCTCCTCCATGTTCTCGCAAGCGTGGCTAACAGGCACCTTGAGGTCAACCTTGTTGAGCTCCTTTACGAAGAGGTCGCGGTCTTCTGTGTTCATGATAGCCTCGACAGAGGTACCCAGTACATCCACACCGTACTCCTTGAGCACACCACTGAGGTAGAGTTCTGTACCAACGTTCAAACCAGTCTGTCCACCCCAAGCGAGCATAATGCCGTCAGGGCGCTCCTTCTTGATAATCTCAGTTACAAAAAAAGGTGTCACCGGCAAGAAATAAACCTTGTCAGCAATACCTTCACTTGTCTGAATTGTAGCAACATTTGGATTAATGAGGACGGAACTAATACCCTCCTCGCGCAAGGCCTTGAGAGCCTGCGAACCGGAATAGTCAAACTCACCTGCCTGGCCAATCTTCAAAGCACCAGAACCTAGTACGAGGACTTTCTTAAGCTGTTTCTTCATCATGTTATATAACTATAAGTTTGTTCTTTATATGTCTTATTATTTATGTTTTTAGCAACTAAACTGTATTTGCGTTAGTTCACAAATGGTAGACACACTATTTCGAGTTGCAAAGTTACGCTATTTATTTGATTATTCCAAATTTTCTGCAAATCTTTACAGTTAAATAACATCAATTATTATTATTTCTTCTCTAGAATGTCGTATTTTTGCAATTATTTTGTTACTTTTGCAGCGGCTTTTAGTCATGTAGAAAAAGAATAAAAAATAGCAAACAAGATAAATATACAACAATGAAAGTCGGATTATTCGTCCCTTGCTATGTAGATGCCTTATACCCTGAAGCGGGTGTGGCTACATACAAGTTGCTCAAGCATTACGGACTGGACGTGGGTTATCCCGAAAAACAGACTTGCTGCGGTCAGCCAATGGCAAACGCTGGTTTTCAGGACAAGTCGGAGAAGGTCATTGAGACATTTGATGAACTGTTCAAGGATTACGATTACATCGTAGCTCCTTCTGCATCATGTGCCGCTTACGTGAAGGTGTATTACCCTAAAATTCTTGAGGGTAAGCACGAGTGTGTTTCCTCTAAAAAGATTATGGACGTTGTGGAGTTCCTTCACGATGTGCTGAAGGTTGATCATGTTCCTGGCAAATTCCCGCATGAGGTCAGTGTGCACAACAGTTGCCATGGTGTGCGCGAACTTGGATTGTCGTCTCCTTCTGAGCGACACATCAAGCCATTCAATAAGATTATCGACCTGTTGAATATGGTGGAAGGTATTACCATCCACGAACCGGAGCGCAAGGATGAGTGCTGCGGATTCGGTGGTATGTTCTCTATCGAGGAGCCTGCCGTTTCTACCCGTATGGGCGAGGACAAGATCAAGCGTCACATGGCTACGGGTGCCGAATATGTTACCGGACCGGATTCTTCCTGCCTGATGCACATGGCTGGTATTGCCAAGAAGGAGAAGATGCCGATTAAGTTTATCCATGTTGTTCAAATTTTAGCTGCAGGACTATGAGTACAGAACATTCCAAGAGAGCTGCGAAGTTTACGCAGAATGTAGAGAAGACCACCTGGCACGATGCTACCTTCTGGTCTGTTCGTCAGAAGAGAGATAAGATGGCGCAGGAACTTCCTGAGTGGGAAGACCTCCGCGAGCATGCGTCTGAAATCAAGATGCACACCATCACCCATCTTGCCGATTACCTAGATATGTTTTCCAAGAACCTGGAGAGCCGTGGGGTGAAGGTGCATTGGGCGAAGGATGCGCAGGAATTCAATGAGATTGTGCTCGGTATCCTGAAAGACCATAACGTGAAGAAGATGGTGAAGTCGAAGTCGATGCTCACCGAGGAGTGCGAGATGAATCCTTATCTGGAGCAGCACGGCATTGACGTGGTGGAGACCGACCTGGGTGAGCGCATCATCCAGCTTCTGGGTCAGAAGCCAAGCCACATCGTCATGCCTGCCATCCACCTGAAGCGTGAGGAGGTGGGAAAGATGTTCGAGGAGAAGGGAATCTCCAAGGAAATCGGCAACTATGATCCTACTTACCTGACCCGCTGTGCCCGTCATCATCTCCGTGACCAGTTTATGGAAGCCGGAGCTGGTATGACCGGCTGTAACTTCGGTGTGGCTGCTACCGGCGATTGCGTGGTTTGCACCAACGAGGGAAATGCCGATATGACCACTTCCATGCCTAAGCTCCACATCGTTGCGATGGGTATCGAAAAGCTGGTTCCTGATTATAAGTCATTGGCTGTATTCCAGCGCCTGCTCTGTCGCTGTGGAACAGGTCAGCCTACCACCGCCTTTACCTCTCATTTCCGCCAGGCTCGTCCGGGTGCTGAGATGCATGTGGTTTTGGTGGATAACGGCAGAAGCGACATTCTTGCTGATAAGGACCACTGGCAGACCTTGAAGTGCATGCGCTGTGGAGCCTGCATGAACACCTGTCCGGTTTATCGCCGTTCGGGCGGATACAGCTACACCTATTTCATTCCGGGTCCTATCGGTGTGAACCTGGGAATGCTGAAGAATCCTCAGAAGTACAGCGACAATGTTTCGGCATGTACCTTGTGCTTGTCATGCGATAACGTCTGCCCTTCCAAGGTAGGTCCTGGTTCTCAGATTTACGCTTGGCGCCAGAGTCTGGAGAAGCTGGGCAAGGCAGATCCTGTGAAGAGAGCGATGTCGAATGGTATGAAATATCTCTTCGATCGTCCTGCGCTCTACACCACAGCCTTGAAGTTTGCTCCGCTTGTCAACCTGGTTCCTGAGTGCTGCACGCACTTCAGCAATTGGAATGCGTGGGGTATCGGTCACGCCATGCCTGAGTTTGCGAAGAAGAGTTTCCACCAGCTTTGGAAAGAAGGAAAGGTGAAGTGATTTAAGTGAAGAGTGAAGAACGAAGAGTGAAGAATTCAACGGCTTTACTGATCATAAAGTTCAAAGTTCAAAGTTCAAATTTCAATGAATAAAGAAGATTTCCTGAACAAGTTGCGTAAGAATACGCACGTTCAATTCGATATGCCTGCCGTAGATGTCAAGGGAATCCAGTATGAGGATACCTTGAAGCAGTTTATTGAGATGACTGAGTCTGTGGGGGGACACGTGATAGAGGCTGAGGCGGGCGAGAGCCTGGATGAGCTGGTGAAGAAGGCTTATCCGGAGGCCAAGGTCTTTGCTTCTCATCTGCCTGAGATTACCATCGCGCAGAAGAATCCTGATACCGTGGCTGAGGCCAACGACCTGAATGGTACCGATGTGGGTATTGTTCGTGGTGAAGTGGGCGTGGCTGAGAACGGTTGCGTCTGGATTCCTCAGACCATGAAGGAGAAAGCGGTGCTTTTCATCTCGGAATATCTTGTGATTTTCCTCGAAAAATCCAAGATTGTGAACAATATGCATGAGGCTTATGCCCGTATTGAGATGGATCCGAAGTATAATTTCGGTACTTTCATCAGTGGTCCTTCCAAGACTGCCGATATTGAGCAGGCATTGGTTATGGGTGCGCAGGCTGCTCGTGGTGTGACAGTTATACTCTTGTAAAAGGCAGAATGCTGCATTTATAAATAAAGTATAATAGTAGGTAAGTATGCAAAAAACAGGTGTTAACTGTTAACCTGTTAACTCTATAGACAAATCCCGAAGTTCCTGATGTGGAATTTCGGGATTTATATTTTCTTATAATCTCCATTCATACGTATCATAAACCACTCCTCTTCCTCCGAAACCTTCCTTCTGGTGGATGAGGTTGGCGTTGAGGTAGTTTCCTCTGTCTTCGGTCGATTTACCGAAGTCGATGAATGGGGCGTTCCATTTCTTCTGGTTGATGATGTAATCGAAGAGCAGGTCCAGGGCTCCCTCTTCCTTCCCCTTTTCTGAAGCACTGATGTATTGGGTGTGTATTACTTGTGGAGTGATGAAGAGGATGGTTCCTGCAATGACTTCCTCGTCCTTGAGAACAGAATAGCCGATGATGTTTTCCGGGAAACGGCTCATCAGGAGCTGCAGTTCCTCGTTGCTGTGTACGGGGCGGGTATGATATTTCTGTTGCAGATTGTTGTTGAGGATGTTCCAGAAGGCAAGTACATCTTCGGGGGTACTTTGTCTGATGATGAGCTGGTTTCTCTTTGCCTTTCTGATTCCTCTTCTTCTCTGTTCTGAGAATCTGAGCTTGTTCTGCAGCGGAATGGTGGTGGATATTTCCCTGGTGCTGAGGCTAGCCTTGCCTGTGTGGATAAGGGCATAGAGATCTTCCTCGGATGGAATCTTGTGATAAATCCAAGGGATTGCCTTATAGGTGAGTTTCGAAAAGCCTTCCTGCTTCAGATAGTTTCCGATGGCTTTGAAGGTTTCGCAGGTAAGCGCTGCTGTCATCTTGTTGCAGGTGAGCAGACCGCCATACGTGAGACCCTGATGGGAAACCAGTTCTTTTAGAGAAATCTCAATGTCAGAATCAGAACCCACCTTATTGCCGGAATCAGAAACCACCTCGTTGGCTGGCAGCAGGGCATAGAGCTTGTCCTTATAATAAATCATCAGGGAATGGTCGTGAAATCGGTCCTGATGATAATCCATATAGTTTCTATCAAATAGGAAGGTTCCCTGTCGGGATTGCTTTACGAATTCATTCCAAGTCTGATGGTTTTCTGGGGTGTATCTTTTGACAGTTATCATTCCTGTAGTGGATTAATAGGATTCTCGGATTATCTCTTTCGGGAAGAGATGTTATCCAGAAACTCTTCATATTCATATAGATAATCATCGGCATCGTAAGGCTCTGAGGCGAGTACAAGGCAGACTGCTCCTGGCGAGAAGTTGTCGAGGGTGCGCCAGATTTCCGTATCCAGAAACAAGCCTTGGTCGGGACGGGTCAGATGGTATTGCTTCTTCTCGTGTCCATCGTCCAGATTGACCGTAAAGGAGCCTTTGGCAGCAATGATTACCTGTCGGAGCTGCTTGTGAGCATGTCCACCCCGGTTTTCTCCCTGAGGCACTCCATATATCCAGTATGCCCGTTTCACCTGGAAGGGAATCTGTTGCTTCTTGTCGTCAATAGATACGAAATCACCGGTAGAAGTTGTTTCCAGGGGTAGATCGATGATTTTTCCGATTTCTTTCATTCGTCTAAGGGAATAATAGATACAGAAAACAGAAGTTTCCCCATTTTCTGTACCTATTATATATTATATGTATTGTTTATTTCTTCATATATGGGTCGGTACCCAATACGGTCTTTGCCAGGCGCTTTGCCTTGTCGCGGAGCTGGTTGAGGTCATCGCCCTTCTCGCCGTAGCAGAGAACGACACCCATGCGGCGACCCACGTGAGCCTCTGGCTTGCCGAAGATACGGATGCGGGTGTGGTCTTCCTTCAGCGCATCGAGCATATTGTAGTTTAATGGCTCGGTGCTTTCCTCTGGCGAGAGGATGACGGCAGAACAGCCGATGTGCTCCAGATGGATTCCGGCGATAGGCAAGCCCATTACGGCACGGAAGTGGAGCTCAAACTCGCTCAGGTTGGTGGTGTGACCGAGGGTTACCATACCTGTATCGTGTGGACGAGGGCTCAACTCTGAGAAGATAACCTCGCCCTGCTTGCTCAGGAAGAACTCTACGCCCCAGAGACCGGCACCTGTCAATGCCTTGGTTACTTCGCCGGCAATGTGCTCAGCCTTCTTCAAAGCCTCCTCTGGAATCTGGAATGGCTGCCAACTCTCGCGGTAGTCGCCGCCCTTCTGTACGTGGCCGATAGGTGGACAGAAGAGGGTAGGACCATCTTTCTGGGTGACGGTGAGCAGGGTAAACTCAGAATCGAAGTCGATAAATTCCTCGATGATTACTTCCTTCACGTCGCCACGACCTTCTTCCATTGCTTCCTTGTAAGCCTCCTTCAGTTCATCGTCGTTGTGAACATAGCTCTGACCATGGCCGCTTGAACTCATCAGAGGTTTCACTACGCATGGGAAACCGATTTCATCGGCAGCGTTCTTAAACTCCTCGAAGGTCTTGGCATAGAAATACTTGGCGGTGCGCAGACCCAGTTCCTTGGCGGCAAGGTCGCGGATGGCACGGCGGTTCATGGTGTAGTTCACGGCACGGGCAGAAGGCACAACCTGGATGCCCTCCTTCTCGAAGTCGAAGAGTCGCTCGGTGCGGATAGCTTCAATCTCAGGCACGATGATGTCTGGGTGATGTTTCTCAACCACAGCGGTCAATGCGTCGCCATCGAGCATCGAGAACACTTCTCGCTCGTCGGCAACCTGCATGGCTGGTGCATTGTCATACTTGTCGCAAGCGATGACGTACTGTCCTGCTCGCTTTGCGGCGATGGTAAACTCCTTGCCCAGTTCGCCTGAGCCCAAAAGCATAATCTTCTTCATTTATATGATGTTTAATGTTTTATGTCCCTAAAATTAATCACTACTAATTAATCACTAAGTCCGAACTTCTTTCTGATAAATTCTGCGATAAACTTCTCTGTTTCTTCGATTCCCAGATGGCTGCTGTTGATGCAGAGGTCGTAGCTTTCGCTGTGGCCCCACTTCTTGCCTGTATAGTAATCGTAGTAAGAGGCGCGCTGCTCCTCATGGCTTTCGATGAACTTGCGGGCGGAGGCTCTGTCGATGTCCTTTCGCTTGCACACTGCCTTGATGCGATCGTCGATGTTGGCGGTGATGAAGATGTTGATTACGTTCTTGTAATCACGCAGCACATAGTCGGCGGTTCTGCCCACAAACACGCAGTTGCCCTCATCGGCAGCCTTTCTGATGGCGTCGCTCTGGAACTTGTACAGACCTTCCTGCGAGAAGTCGTTGTGATAGAAATTGTTATCGCTCAGGAAGGGCAGATGGGTATGGAAGAGAGACTTGAAGAATCCCTTCTGCTCATCGTTCTGCTCGAAGAATTTCTCCGAGAATCCGCTCTCCTTGGCGGCAAGATTCAGTAGCTCACGGTCGTAGCACTTGCAACCGAAATCCTCCGCCAGTTTCTCGGCGATGATATGGCCGCCGCTACCTATCTGGCGACCTACGTTTATGATAATCTTATTCATAATTTATAGTTTATAATTTATAGTTTACAGTTTATAGTTTACAGTTTATAGTTGAAAGTTTATAGGGCTTAGCAGTTAGCAAGATTGCTATAAACTATAAATTTCAAACTATTAACTGAATGAAAGCCCTATTAACTATAAACTATTAACTTTTAACTTTTCTTGGTGTTGTTTCTTCAACTTGTTCATGTACCATGACATTACGATTGCGGCGATGACTGCTGCCGAGAAATCGGAGATAGGCATGCTGCACCATACACCGTCAATGCCCCATATCATCGGCAGGAAACCCAGGAGCGGCAGAAGGATGAGCAACTGTCTCGACAAGGAGAGGAAGATACTGATCTTCACCTTTCCGATGCACTGGAAGAAGTTGGTGATAACCATCTGGAAACCGATGATCGGGAAGCAGAACATCACCACTCTGATAGCCTTGATGCCCAAGTCTATCAGTTGCTTATCGGTAGTAAACATTCTTGCGCAGTAGTAAGGCAGGAACATCGCTATCAGCCAGCCCGTTACCATGATGGCGGTGGCGGCAATGATGCTCAGATTCAGTACGCGCATCAGTCGGTCCAGTTTCTGGGCTCCATAGTTGTATCCGGCTATCGGCTGCATTCCCTGGTTTACGCCTAATACGAACATGATGAACACCATCGCAATACCATTGGCTATTCCGTAGGCTCCCACGGAGAGGTCGCCTCCGAACCGCACCAGCTGGTTGTTGATGAAGATGACGATGATGCAGGCGCACACGTTCATCAGGAACGGCGAAATGCCGATGGCAAGGATATTATCCACGAGTTTCTTCTTCAGTCTGTAGATGCCTTTCTTGAAGTGGAGCAGCTCGCTCTTGTTGCTGAAGAGCTTGATCTGCCACATCAGCGCCATCAGCTGCGAAAGGATGGTGGCGATGGCGGCACCCTGTATTCCCCATTTGAAAACGAGGATGAAGAGGGCATCGAGTATCACATTCATCACCACCGTGAAGATGGTGGCGTACATCGCCTGCTTGGGCTTGCTCGCTGCTCGGAGCAGGGCGTTCATACCGAAATACATGTGGCTTACCACATTGCCCAGCAGGATGATGACCATATACTCATGGGCATAGATGAGCGTCTGGTCGCTGGCTCCGAAGAATCTCAGGATAGGGTCGAGGAAGAGCAGACAGATGATGCTCAGTCCGATACCGATGATGAGATTCAGTGAAATCGTGTTACCCAGAATGTTTTGCGCTGTGGCATAGTCTTTTTGTCCCAACTTCACGCTGATGGCAGTAGACGCTCCTACGCCCACACCGGCTCCGAAGGCAGCGGTGAGGTTCATGAAGGGGAAGGTGATGGCGAGACCTGAGATGGCCATGGCTCCCACACCCTGACCGATGAATACTCGGTCTACGATGTTGTAGAGTGAGGCGGCGGTCATCGCAATCATAGCTGGCAAGGCATACTGAACGAGCAGCTTGCCCACCGGCTTGGTTCCTAATTCTAATGTCGCTTGTTTATTTTCCATTTATATCTGTTTTTTCCTCATAGCCGCTCGCCCAGCTTCTTTCAGAATGCAATTGCAGCGGCTACTTGTCTGCAAAAGTACAAAAAATATCTGATACCTTATTATATATATGAGAAAAACTTGCATTTCATGATAAAAACTTCCCTTTTCCTTTGGTGTTTTCGTACAATTTCTGTACTTTTGCACTTCAGAATAAACAATTCAACTGATTAATAAATGCAATACAGAAATATTGCAGCAACAACAATAACAAACCGGACTACCGATATAATGATGAAAAAATTTTTGATGCTTTATGCATTTTTAATGACCGCTCTTTCTTTGTTTGCTCGCGAAGACAGGGTTAGTAATTTTGAGCAACTGATGCGGTTGCCCCGCATCGCCGAAACCGATATGGTGTCGTATCCTGGAGGCAAGTGTATGATGTATCGTCTTTATCTCAGAGACAAAGACCTCAGTCACACTCCCTTCTCGGTAAGTCGCCCGGCAGAATTCCTCTCTTCCCGTTCCATAGAGCGCAGAAAGAGGCAGAATCTGCCCATCGATGTTACTGATCTGCCTATAGCTCCTGCTTATGAGCAAGCTGTAAGCGAGGCTGGCATCGAGATTGTGGGCAAGAGCAAGTGGAACAATACCCTGCTGGTCCGCATTCATAAGGAGAAGGAACTACGGAAACTGGATGATCTCGATTTCATCACCCGGAAAATGAAGGTCTTCTCTGCTCCCGATTCTGTCAGTCAGCGCGTCAGAAGTAGCGTTCGCAGGGGATTGAACGATTGGACTGGTGGAGTAGGCGAATATGGTGCTGCCGATACGCAGATCCAGTCGCTCAACGGCAAGCGGCTGCATGAAACCGGACATTTGGGCAGAGGAATGATGATTGCTGTCTTCGACGGCGGATTCATGAATGTGGATAAGATTCCGGCGCTGCATAATATCAGATTGGCGGGCGTGAAGGACTTTGTGGTTCCTCAATCCAAGAATGTTTTCGCCGAGATGGAGCATGGAACAATGGTGCTTTCTACGATGGCTGCCAACGAACCCGAAAGATTCGTGGGGGTGGCGCCTGAGGCTCAATATCTGCTGGTGCGCTGTGAAGATGAGCGCACAGAGAGTCTGGCAGAAGAGGATTACTGGGCTTTTGCGGCTGAATATGCTGACAGTTGCGGCGTGGATGTCATCAATTCCTCGCTGGGTTATCATGGCTTCGATGATGCGTCTACCAACCATCATTATTATGAGCAGGACGGCAATTCTACCCTCATCTCCCGTACCGCTTCGATGTGTGCTGACAAGGGAATCATCTGTGTCAATTCTGCAGGAAACGACGGAATGGGAAGCTGGAAGAAAATCAATTTCCCTGCCGATGCACGCAATATCCTTACCGTGGGCAGCGTAAACGAAATGGGCGAGAATGCGTCTTTCAGTGCCGTGGGACCTACTGCTGACGGCAGAATCAAGCCTGATGTGATGGCTTACGGAAGTCCTACCTGTGTGATTACGGGTCGTGGAAATATCATCAATGATAACGGAACGTCTTTCTCTTCTCCGCTCATCGCCGGAATGGTAGCGTGTCTCTGGCAGGCTTTGCCTCAGAAAACGGCTAAGCAGATTATGAAACTCGTGAGATTGGCTGGTAATAATCAGCATCATCCCGATAATGTATTCGGATATGGTGTGCCTGATTTCTGGAAGGCCTATCAGACGGGGAAAGCGATTAAGTAGTTAATAGTTATTAGTTAACAGTTGAAAGTTTATAGTTTACAGCAATCTTGCAAACGGCTAAGCCCTATAAACTATTAACTTTCAACTATTAACTTTAAACAGTAAACTTTCAACTATAAACTGTAAACTTTAAACAGTAAAAAGCATGGAACGACTTCGATTGTCCCTTTTTGAATTAAACTCCATAGTCCGCGAGGTCATTTCGATGTCCTTGCCCGACAGCTATTGGGTGGAAGCGGAACTCTCCGAGGCTCGCGAGGGCTACGGCGGGCACTGCTATCTGGAACTCATCGAGAAGGATGAGCGCTCTAATACGCCCATTGCCAAGGCTCATGCCTCCTGCTGGCGAAACCGATGGATGTTCATCAAACCGAATTTCGAGCGCATCACCGGACAGCGCATTCATGCCGGAATGAAAGTGCTGCTCAAGGTACACGCGCAGTTTCATGAGAACTATGGCTTCTCCTGGATAGTAGATGATATTGACCCTAACTATACGATGGGCGATATGGCACGCAAGCGGTTGGAAATCATCAATACGCTGAAAGCTGAGGGTGTATTCGAACTGCAGAAGGAGCTGGTGCTCCCGATGTTCTGCCAGCGCATCGCCGTCATTTCCAGTGCTACGGCAGCAGGTTATGGTGATTTCTGCAACCAGCTTGCCGATAACGATTATGGTCTGCAGTTTCAAACCCGCCTCTTTCCGGCTACGATGCAGGGCGAGGGGGTAGAGCAGAGTGTGATAGCTGCCCTCGACAGTATCAATGCCGAATGGGAACAGTTTGACTGCGTAGTCATCATCCGAGGTGGTGGTGCTACGAGCGATCTCTCGGGTTTCGACACCCTGGCGCTTGCCGAGAATGTGGCAAACTTCCCGCTGCCTATCATCACGGGAATAGGACATGAAAGGGACGAGAGTGTGCTGGATATGATTTCTTTCCAACGTGTAAAGACACCGACAGCCGCTGCCGCCTTCCTCGTTAATCATCTTACTGAGGTTTATGCCCGTGTGGTGAATGCGCAAGAGGCTATCGTGCAGAATGTGAAGCATCGTCTGCAGGTGGAGAAGATGAGGCTCGAAAGATTGAGCAACACGATTCCTGTCCAGTTTTCGCTGGTGAAGACGAAGCAGGGAGCCTATCTCGACCGCTTGATGAGCCGTTTAAGCACAAATGTCCAGTCGAAACTATCGGAAGCCCAGCGCCATTTCGAGATTCTTTCTCAGAATATTCAGCCGATATTTGAAAGGAAGATGCTCAACGAGAGTCATCGTCTGCAGCTTCTTTCCCAGCGCATTCAGGCACAAGACCCCGAATTGTTGCTGAAACGTGGCTACAGCATCACGCTGAAAGATGGCAAAAGCATCCGCTCTGCCTCGCAACTGAAGTCTGGCGACATCATCGAAACGAGGTTGGCCGAGGGCAGCGTGAAGGCAAAAGTTGAATAATAGTTTATAATTTATAGTTAATAGTTTATAGCAATCTAGCTCCAGAAGCTCTGAACGTTGAGTTTCACACGCCCTTAAAGGGCAGAAGCTCCTAGCCCAGGGCATCGCCCTGGGTAATAAAGGACGCAATCTTGTCGCCCTGTAAGGGCAAAAGCTTTAAAATATCCACTATTAACTCTGTTACCCCAAAACAAAATAAAAATATGGAAAAAGAAGAAATGAAATACGAACAAGCCGTAAGAGAGCTTGAAGAAATCGTAGAAAGAATGGAGAATGATGAACTCGATATTGATCAGCTCTCCGAGCAGTTGAAACGTGCCAAAACCTTGGTGAAACTCTGTAAAGACAAACTCACCAAGACCGATGAGGAAATCAAGAAACTCCTCAGCGAGGATTGATTTACGATAAGCAGAAACTTGTTGGAAATTGTAGAAGAAAGTTGAATTTTCGCGCACGGATCTCACGGATCTCACGGATTTTGGCTCCTTCGGAGTTTTGGCTGTGAGGCTTAGTGAGTACCGTTGCTTGCAACGAAGAAGATCCGTGAAATCTGTGAGATCCGTGTGCGACTTAAATACCATCCGTAAATATGATACTTAGGCATCGTAACTATCTTGTTTACGGCCGGGGGGTAACTAGGGTGAGTAGGAAATCGCTTTTTCTGGGAGTCTATATATATACTATATCTTTCCTATAGTAAACGAACCTTTACATAAGGAAACTCTTAGAAAGTACTCTCCCCTTACTTACCCTACCCACCCGTAGAAGGGCAGGTCGGGGGCGGTATCCTGCTGCGAATAGTCGTCCTCTGCCCTTGGCGATGAAGTCGGTGAAGGGTGAACCCTGATGCCAACCTTTAGCGTTAATAATGTGTTAAAAACACTATATAACCCATTATAATAGAGACTCTTATATTTCTAGCATGCGCTGTATATACAAAGTTCTTTTTACTAGGGTTCACCCCAGAGCCGAAAAGGTGAATGCTTGGGGCAAGTGTTCACCCCGCTGTTCACCATTTGGTAACTATCGACAAAGATACGACAAAAGGCTTCCTGTTTTATTTCAAGCAATGTTCGTTCATTGGCATTGGGGTTGTTGCATTATCCACTTCCTGTAAGAGGGTGTGTCATAAGTCTGGATAATAGTTGGTGTATAACAGTTGACTACCGCATGCACAACAGGTGTTGTGCATGCGCATATCAGCTGTTATGCAAGCGCACAACAGCTGTTGTGCGACCGAAGATACTGACTGTCTCAACAACATATCCTATCTCTTCCAACAACTTATTCTGTCTCTTCCAACAACTTATTCTGTCTCTTCCAACAACATATCCTATCTCTTCAAGCAACATATTCTATCTCTTTCAACAAATAGAAGAGGGTGAATCATAAACTTATGACACATCCTCTTTCAATTTGACTTGAATAGAACGCAAACCAGCGTTTTACATGGTAAAGGTCTTGAAAATCCCTCACTCTGAGGAATTTCCGAACGCATATCAAGGCTAAGCCTAACTACAACCTTTGCACCCCACTTGTATTGTTTCTGCTTCTCGCAAATGTCCTCGCCCAAACTCCAGTAGAATTTGAGCATTTCCGTATTCACTTTGACAGCAGCTTTAAGTTGTGCCATGCGGAAACGTTTCTTCAGGTCAGACAATCACTTCACATAGTTCTTGTCTGCCATGAAGGAGTCGCTATTCACGAACTGCGGTATATTATCTTTATTTTTCATATCATTACCTTTTTTGAAATCCTTAGTTTCCTTTATATCAGAAAGTGTTGCTTCAATGTCTTCTATTGTAGGCAACTGGCTCTGTATGTTTTCAGGCATGAGCTTAGACATCCTTCTTGTAATTGTGCAACAAGTTATTGCACATTTACTTCGTCTAATTTGGAAACAGCTTGTTGTCAAATTGTAAGTTGCTCATTATAAAACTGATACCATTGTCTGATATACTTCAAGTTTCTGTATGAAAGCCCTTTCATATCTGGGAACTCTGCCACAACTTGTGGAAAGTTTACTCTAACAATCCCAACTCTTTCAGATAGCCCTCAATCTCCTTGTCAAGGTCAGCACGTTTGGCCTCCAGGTCCTTGATTGCCACGTAGTTTGTTTGCAACTTCTCAAAGTTTGTCAAGAAATTTCTGTTGTAATTCTTCGCTCATATCGTTATTTCTTTTTTATATTCAATGATTCACTGACATTGATATATTTTTCGTCTTTATCTGTTATATACTGATGGCTGTACTTTCCTTTTCCCTCATTTAGGATTATTACACCATTCCAAAAGGATGTCGGACTTATGGCATAGCTTGGGTCTAAACAGAATATTTTCTTGACACCGTCTTTTTGTTCTTCATACCCAATAGCAAGTACAGCATGAGCGCCACCTTTAAAAGACAGAGCGGTAATCAAAGGCGTGTCGCTATCTATTGCAGTCCTAAGTTCTTCTACAAAAGAAGTTTGGTCTGATAAAGATGCTGTATATTGAAGAGGCGAAGATGTAACCTCTTTAGCAAAAGAATGGGATAGCTTTTCTTTTATTTCGGAAAAATAAAATCCATCACGGCACAGTCCTTTTGTCACAAAGAACTCTTTGAAGAGTCTCCCTTTTGCGGTATTTCCCTTAAATGTTGTTTTCAAGTTGACAACTTGATTACGAGTAAGAACCTTTAGTATGAGCAGGTTCATCATCATGGAATATACGGCACAAGCCCCATCCATTTCTCCTTGTTGTAAATGGACAGGTTGCCACTTGCGGTTAAATACACTAACACCCGAAGCCGTTATATCTAAATCTTTAATAATCTTAATCATTGTCGCTTTGTTATATATCTAAATCTTTTGTAATCTTAATCATTGTCACTTTGTTATTCCCAACTGAATGTCCTTATTATAGAACGCAGTTTCTTTGCCTTTTCAAAACATTGTGTCCACAAAGACACAGCAAGTTATGTTTCGAGTTACTCGAAACCTTTTGGGTTACTCCCAAAAGAACTTGCCTGTCGGTGATTTGTTCCTCCGTAGTCGGACAATTAAGATGGAAAGAACATATAAAAACAGCATAAAAAGTTTCTGATTTTTCTCATAGACAATTTAAATTTTATATTTTTGTGCAAAATTAGAAACAATGACAGAACTATTTCCATGACAGTCCTTTGCTGTCTAAATCTCTTGTGCTGAAAGGTGGTATAGCCATCAATCTCACCGTTTTCCAACTGCCAAGACTCTCGGTAGATATAGACCTTGACTTTACTGTGGATTGCGACCGAGAATCCATGCTCTCCATTCGCCAAGAAGTGAATAACGAGATTCTACGCTATATGGAGTCGGATGGTTCTCGAATCTGGTGCTGTGCTCGTCATCAATGATGCTTTTCTCTTATTCTTCTGCCAGTTCTTTCATCGCATCGTTTAATGTGTTGAAAAGAACGTTGATGTTTTCTTCTTCATTCTTGCATGCCTCCTTGAAGAGGGCAACTGGATCTTCGGTGCTGCTCTTGAGCGGAGTCTCGTTGAGCAGGATGTTGACATTGTTCAGCAACATGCCGTGAAGGGTAGGCATGTGGAGCTGGTGCTGCTCGCCCTCCTTGCTGCCACACTTCAGTCCGGCTGCGTATGCCTTTACGATGATGCGGACCAGGAGATGGATGGCCATCGGCTCATCGGCGAGACTGATGAGAATGCCGTGGGTGTAATCGCGTACATGCTCTTCAAGAGTGGTAAACTTACCTTGAAGAAGCCAGGTGAAGTTACGCTTGTATTCTGACTCCATCGCCTTGTAAAGCTGGTTCGATTTGCAGGCTATGCGCAAGTAGTCGAGCATGGTTGGCTCAAAGGTCGGGTCAGCCTGTTTCATGCTGTCGAAGTTCTTCTTCATGCGCTCGTTGGCTTCCTCGGCAGTCTTGTAGTTGAGGCGTACGAGGGTAGAGAATATGATGTCGAAGAAGTATTGGTTTACCTCGCCATAGTGCTCCAGCATCATCTGCTTGATCTGTTTCGGGTCGTTCTTCTTGCTGAAGTCATTGCCTTCGATGGTAGCATCGATGATGCCACGTGCGTAAGCTTCGAAGAAACCTCTTACAAATGCAGCTACTGCCTGATAACTGTTGATTCTTTTGCTCATTTCTTGTCTGTGTTTATTGGGCTGTTCCTGTTTGGAAATAACAGCTTCTTATTCAAAAGTCTTAAATTCATACCCCTGTTCCATGAGCCATTCTATGGCCTGAGGGAGCGCTGTCTTCAGCTTTTCAATGCTCTTCAGCGAGTCGTGGAAGGTGATGATGCTGCCATTGCGGGCGTACCGCTTCACATTGTTCACCACATCTTCTGCCGTCATCCATTTGGAATAGTCGCGCGTCACCACATCCCACATGATGACCTTGTAAGTGCGGTGCAGCCACCAATACTCACTTGGTCGCATCCAGCCGTGAGGTGGACGGAAAAGATGGGCATGGATGATGTCGTTCGCCTTATTGGTGTTGAGCACGTAGGAGATGACGCGGTGCTTGAAGGCACCGATATGATTGAATGTATGATTGCCTACCTGATGACCCTCTGCCACAATCTGGTTGTAGAGGTCATGATTGCGCAATACATTCTCGCCTACCATAAAGAAAGTAGCCTTGATATTGTACTTTCTCAGGGTCTCTAAGATGAATGGAGTTGACTCTGGAATCGGACCGTCATCAAATGTAAGATAGACAGAATGGTCTTTCTTGTCCATTCTCCAGATGGCCTTTGGATATAACCATCTGAGCCATTTGGCTGGTTGCTCTATGAACATGGATAAAACAGGTTTATATGAATAATGAAAAGTTTGGTGTCGTGTTTCGCGACACCAAACTTTTTTCTATTTTTTACTGATTGCCTTCCGGCATTCTGCCACCTCTGCCATGATAGAGACGGTAGAGGTTGTTGAGCTGCTTCTCATACTTCTGCTCCAACTGTGGACTCACCATTCCGGCAGCCTCGCAGATGCTCTGCATAATCATGATCTGACGGATGCAGTCGTGCTCTGCCTGGAGGAAACGGTCGTTTGGCAGCGAGAGATAGTAGTTGAGGTATTGTGAGGCATTCTTCCATACCGCTTCTATATATTCCTTGCCCTTGGCTTTCTGACCGGTCATCAGCCAGCCGCGAGCCATATCCAAACCACCGCTCATGTAGTCGAGCGTAACATTGTAGGCAGGAATCTCGGTATCAGCCTTCTTCAGGATGTTGATAGCCTTCTGTTTCTTGCCTTCGGCGATGAGTTGGAGGGCTGTCTGGGCGAGCAGGCGACGGTGGGTATAACACATACGCATGGTTGTCTCGTCGATGTAGAGTCCCTTCTGCTTCAGGTTGCCGAACTTGAATCGGGTCATGATGTTGTGATAAGCCTTCTCTGTATCGAAGTTCTTGGCACCTGGCTTGTTGGTGGTGAACGGAGTGATACGGTTCACAAGTCCCTCCTGTACGAAGTTGTCACCGAGGTTCATATAGTTTTCTTCGCCTACGGTGAGTGCTACGTAGAGCGGACGGGTCCAGTTGCACTGTGCCAACATTTCGAGCATCATGAGATCGCCCTTGTAGAGTGCGCTCTTGCCGGCAAGAGAGATGACCATCTTGTCTGGAATAGAATCTGATGCCATCATCATGCCGCTCTTCTTTACAGCCTCCTTGTCGATGGTGACATAGAGGGTATCTGTAGGGATGAAGTGCATGTCAGGGTTCTTGCTGCGTACCCAGTTCTTCAGGATGTTCTTGAGCTCGAACGGTTCGTCACCAAACTGCTTCTTGGCGTTCTCTGGATCCTGCTTGTAGAAGTCGAGAATCTGCTTCTTTGCCTCAGGTTCAACAGATACATATTCGTTGGTACCTGAACAGAAGTCGAGACGTGGCCAGGTGATTGGCACAGATGGTGAGTTGTATGCAGGACGCATCATCTGGTCGATATACCAGTCGGTCTGCAGGTAGCTCAGGTTACATACGCGTGCATCTGTTCCAACGCCTTCTACCTCCTGGTTGTACCAGAGTGGGAAGGTATCGTTATCACCATTGGTAAAGATGATTGGGTTGCCCTTCTCCTGGAGTGACATCAGATAGTTCTGACCGAAGTCACGGCAGGTGTAACGGTTTGAGCGGTCGTGATCATCCCAGGTCTGTGATGCCATCTGGATAGGTACGAGAAGTGTGATGACTGCTACGATGGCTGTTACGGCAGTACCGCTGAGCTTCATCTTGCGCTTCAGAATGTCGATGATGGCGAGTACGCCGAGACCGCACCAGATAGCGTATGCATAGAATGAGCCGGCATAAGCATAGTCACGCTCACGTGGCTGCATAGGAGTCTGATTCAGGTAGATGACGATGGCAAGACCTGTCATGAAGAACAGGAAGAATACAATCCAGAACTGCTGGATTCCGATAGGGAGGAGCACTTCCTCTTCCTTGCCGTTCTTCATTACCTTCTTCTTGCGGGTATACCAAGCCTGCCAGAAAAGTCCGATGAGACCGAGAATCAGCGGCATGCAATAGAATACATTGTGGCCCTTGTTCTCCTTCAGGTCGTCTGGCAATTTGCTCTGGTCGCCATAGAGTGAATCATCGATGAATGAGAAACCGGTAATCCAGTTTCCGTGCTCTGGCTCACCATTGCCCTGGATGTCGTTCTGACGGCCGGCAAAGTTCCACATGAAGTAGCGCCAGTACATGAAGTTGCACTGGTAAGAAAGGAAGAAGCGGATGTTGTCAAACTGTGACGGCATCTTCACCATCATACTCTCTCCGCAGCGGTCGTAAGGAATCTCTGTGCCTTCTACACCGCCCATCCAGTCTTCGTATGCCTGGGCATGAGCCGAACTGTACATACGAGGGAAGAGCATGTTCTGGGCATAGATATACTTATTCTTGTGACTTACTACGAAGTAAGAGTCCTTCTCATCAGCCGAAGCCTTCTCCTTGCGCTGGTAAACCGGTGCGCCTTCCTTCATGACAGGCTTGCACATGTTGCCGTCTACTTCGAGGGCTACCTGTGATGTATAAGCCTGGCCATAGAACAGAGGGCGGTCGCCATACTGGTCGCGGCTCAGATAACTTCCCAGGGTAAAGATGTCCTCAGGAGAGTTCTGGTCCATAGGAGGGTTGGCAGAAGAACGGATCACGATGAGTGCGTAGCTGGAATAACCAATCATCAGCATCAGCATGCAGAGCAAGGCTGTGTTCTTGACGCGTGCTGCGATGAGCGGCAGGAGCTGCATCTTCTTTTTGGCGATGCCAGTAGATTCGTCAACGCCTGTTACTACCTCCTGCTTGCGCTTGTAGCCGAGTACGAACCAGAGGATAACCAGCACGATGATGCCGGTAATGGCAGCTGTCCAGCCATATCCGTAGAATGGGATGCCGAGCATGCCGAAACCGATAACGAAGGCGATATTCTGCTTCTTCTCGTTCTTCTCTGATGCATTACAGGTTTCGTAGATGCCCCAGATAACTGAGGCTACGAGACAGATGATGTATACGATTTCACCGGTATTGAACGGACAGCCGAGGGTGTTGACAAAGAACAGCTCGAACCAGCCGCCTACGGTGATGATACCTGGAACCACACCATACAGTACGGCTACCACTACGAGGAATGAAAGGAACAGCGCCAGAAGCGAGCCCTTGAGGTTGGCATGTGGCACCTTCTTGTAGTAATAAACCAATACGATGGCTGGGATACAGAGCAGGTTGAGCAGGTGGACACCGATACTCAAACCGGTCATATAGGCGATGAGCACAAGCCAACGGTCGCTATGAGGCTCGTCAGCATGGTCTTCCCACTTCAGGATGAGCCAGAATACCACAGCGGTAAAGGCAGAAGAGAACGCATAAACCTCACCCTCGACAGCTGAGAACCAGAAGGTATCGCTGAAGGTGTAGATGAGTGCGCCTACCATACCGGATGCCTCGATGGCAATCAGCTTACTGGTAGTCAGTTCTTTCCAGTCGCTGATGACGAGTCGGCGAGCCAGGTGGGTGATGGTCCAGAAGAGGAACATGATACAGACGGCGCTCAGCAGGGCGCTCATCGTATTTACCATCTTGGCTACCTGGGTAGTGTCGCTGGCGAAATGTGTGAAGAAATTGCCTAAAAGCATGAAGAATGGTGCCCCAGGTGGGTGACCGATCTCCTGCTTGTAAGCAGTCGTAATAAACTCAGGACAGTCCCAGAAGCTGGCTGTCGGTTCAATTGTGGAACAATAAGTGAACGCCGCAATGATGAATGCGACCCATCCGAAGATATTGTCCACTAATCTGTACTGTTTCATTATTGTTTAAACTTTAATGTATTATATTTCTTTCTGAATGCTTTCTCTGTTTCTGAGTGCTTTCTCTGTGCCTTTCAAGGAAGGCACATTCCAGTTGCAAAGATAATAAAAAGATGAGATAATATGGATTTTTGCACCTGTTTTTTAGGCATTATTATATAATAAGCCTATACATTTAAGAAATGCTCTTCCAGTTTCTCTCTCGGCATATCTGCCGTATCGTGGTAGTGGAGATGATGATTTACGCAGGCGATGTGCTTAACGTTATTGAGCACTTCGGCTACATCATGGCTTACGATGATAATGGCGCACTCCCGGTTGATCTGTTCCAGCATCTCGTACATCTGCTTCTGGAAACGGCGGTCGATGTAGGTGTTGGGCTCATCCAGTATCACTACATCGGGTTTGGAAACAATGGCGCGGGCGAGGAGTACTCGCTGCAGCTGTCCGCCGCTCAAGGCTGCGATATGGCGGTCTTTCAACTCCGTGAGCTGCATCTGTTCCAGACAGTCGAGAACCTGCTGGTGCTGTGCCTGGGTGTATCTCGAAAAGAGACTTTTGGTCTTACTGAGTCCTGAGAGTACCACTTCATAGACGGAGATAGGGAACTGTTTGTCGAGATGATTGTATTGGGGCAGATATCCCATACTGATTTCCCTTACTTCCTCCCCGTCTTTATAAAAACGGATGTTGCCGTCTGTGGGTTTCATCAGTCCCAGGATGAGGCGCATGAGGGTTGTCTTGCCACCACCGTTGGGACCGATGATGCCAAGATAATCGTCTTTGTAGACGGTGAGGTTGATATCGTGGAGCACCTCCTTGCCTTCATAGCCTGCAGAAAGATGCTCTATCTCTATTAACTTTGAACTTTGAACTTTGAACATTGAACTTTATGATTAGTTGTTGTTTTAACAAAGCTTTTGCCCTTACAGGGCGCCTTGTTAACTGCTATTATACCCAGGGCGTTGCCCTGGGCTAGGAGCTTCTGCCCTTTCAGGGCGTCTGGAGCTTACTTCCCAACAACGATTTTCTTGCCTTGTACCGCTGCTGCCGCTTCCTGCATCGCCCAGTTCCAGTCTCCCTGCAATGGGTTGATATTCATTGCCTTGGTCTGGCTTTCCTTGATGAATGTCGTGGTGTTGCGGTTGGCAAATTCTGCTTGTATGAGGCAGAACTTGATATTCTCTTTTCGGGCTCTCTGGATGAGGCTCTTCAGCTGGGAGGCACTAGGCTCCCTGCCTTCTTCCTCTATGGCAAGCTGCTCCAGCTGGTAATCACGGGCAAAGTAGGTGAGGATAGGGTGATAGATCACAAACTTGCGTACCATCTCGGGATGATTCTTGAAACCCTCTCTGATGGTGCTGTCTCGCTTGTCGATGATCTTCAGCAGCGACAGATAGTTCTTCTCAAAGAATGCCTTGTTCTTCGGCTCCAGATTGCAGAGTGCCTTGAAGATGTTGCTGGCTATGATGCGGGCGTTGCTGCAACTCATCCATACGTGTGGGTCGATGTTGCCACCCGGAGTCTTGGCAGGCTTGATGCCCACGGAAGTATCTATCACTTTCATATCCGGAGCGTTGTCCTGCAGCTTCTTCATCCAGGTCTGCTCAAAACCGATGCTGCCCACTTTCAGATAGAGGGCACTCTTCGAAAGTTCCATCATCTGCTGGGCATAAGGCTCGTAAGTCTCTGGATTGTTACCATTCGATACCATTACGTTGACATCTACCTTGTCTCCGGCAATCTTATCTACGAAATATTGGTAGGGAGGGATGGTAACGGTTACAGTAGGCTTGGCATTACTTTCAGCCATGCCAGCCTTTTGCTGGTTGCTTTTGCAGCCAACCATTAGGGCGCATATTATAATAAGGTATAAAAATCTCTTCATAATTAAACGATAAAACTCAGTCCATAGACCAATAAAACATATCTTAGTACTTTTCCGATGGTGATACTGAGTATCGAAATCGGAATATTGGCTCTTGTCAAGCCTAAAACGATGGTGATGGCACTTCCCAATAGTGGGAGAAAGGCGAAGAATCCCATCCAGGCGCCTCTGCCTGCCATGAAACGTTCAGCCTTATCCAGACTTTTTTTCTTCACATGCAGGTATTTCTCTATCCATTCCATCTTACCCATTCTGCCCACACCGTAGTTGAACATGGAACCAAGCACATTGCCGATGCTACCGTAGATAACGAGGGGGAGAGGCTCTAGTCCAGCTGCCTGCAAGCCTGCCATTACTGCCTCGCTGCTGAATGGGAAGAAAGAACCTGCCAGAAAAGCTGCAGCAAGCATGCCCCAATAGCCCCAGTCGATTAAGAAACTGATAATCCAACTCATAGTAATATGCTCTCTGGTACGAGTATGTTGTAAGCCATGATAAGTACCAGCATGATAAGCAGCAGGATGAAGGAGATGTTGGTAAACTTACCTCTGGTAAATGTGATGAAATGGGCGATAAGCGGTGCTGTATTCACAATCAGAATGCCGCCCAGTTCCTGTATATGTCGAGGCTGGAGGACGATGAAGATGATGCAGGCAACCGATATCATGATAAACGTTTCGTAGATCATGCGGGTGCGTATCTTATCGCCGTAGCTGGTGCGTATGAAGTGGATGGAACCGATGATGGTGAGCAGGGTAACGAAACTCAGGTTCAGTACCTGATGGTCGGTAACCTGCGAATAATCAAAGAGTTCGCTGTAGTTGATGAATTCGCAGAAGTGGTCAGCCAGACCCTGTATGTTGTCGGTATAGAAGAAATAACCGGCTGCAAACCAATAGGGCACGATGAGACCTACCAGTGTTGCAAAGAATGTCTTTACGCTAAACGAGAGGGTAAACACCATCATCATGATCCACAGTATAGGCATGAAATAGCCTATCTGTACGAAAACCATCGATGCCAGACCGATGCAGGCAAAGGCGTAGAAAGTCCAGCCTGTAGAGCGTTTATCCTGATAGCAATTCCAGATAATGAGATAAAAGGCGATGAAACACATCGTCACAATACTGCTTTTTAAAGAGAGTTGGGGGAGTCCTGCCATCGTCATTAATGCCAGAAAACTGCAAGATACCATTCGGCTGTAGGTACGCATCAGGGCATTACGGTTGTTCAGTTCCACCATCAGCTGGGTAGACATGGCTGTAAAAGCAAATTCTACCCAGATATTGGATACCAATAAACCTACTGCAACCCAAACCAGTGTGGCAAGGGTTGCAGTAATAGGTAAAGAGTAGCGGCTAGCCGCTACTTTATTTTGAAAAGTTTTCTTTCTTAACATCTAATTCAATGTTGAATGTTGAATGTTGAATGTTAAGTGTTGAATGTTGAATTAGGCTAGCGCCCTTGAGTCCGTTAGGCAATTCAACATTCAACATTCAACATTCAACATTAAAAAACTAAAGGTCCTGTCCGATATCAGAACGGAAGTACTTGTCGGTGAACTGGATCTTCTGTGCCTCAGCAAAGCTCTTCTTCAAGGCTTCTTCCTTGTCCTTGCCGTAGCTGCTTACGCAGATGACACGACCACCGTTGGTTACTACCTGACCATCCTTCATGGCTGTACCGGAGTGGAATACTACCGAACCTTCTACATCGTTGATGCCCTGGATAGGATAACCCTTCTTGTAAGCCTCTGGATAACCGCCGCTTACGAGCATTACGCAGACTGCAGCACGCTCGTCAAACTCGATGCTGCGCTTGTCCAAATCGCCTGCTGCTACACCTTCGAAGAGATCCACGATGTCGCTCTTCAGGCGGAGCATCACGCTCTCTGTCTCAGGGTCACCCATACGGCAGTTGTACTCGATGACCATAGGCTCGCCTTCAACGTTGATCAGACCGAAGAAGATGAATCCCTTATAGTCGATGTTCTCTTCAGCAAGTCCTTCTACAGTAGGACGGATGATGCGCTCGTCAACCTTCTGCATCCACTCCTTGGTAGCGAATGGTACAGGGGTAACGCTACCCATACCGCCGGTGTTCAGACCGGTATCGTGCTCGCCGATGCGTTTGTAATCCTTAGCCTCAGGCAGAATCTTGTAGTTCTTGCCGTCGGTCAATACGAATACAGAGCACTCAATGCCGCTGAGGAACTCCTCGATGACTACGCGTGCAGAAGCGTTGCCGAACATACCGCCGAGCATCTCCTTGAACTCCTTCTTAGCCTCTTCCAGGGTAGGGAGGATGAGAACGCCCTTACCGGCGCACAAACCGTCGGCCTTCAGTACGTATGGAGCCTTCAGCGTCTCCAGGAATTTCAAGCCTTCCTCTACGTGCTCGCCGTCGAAAGTCTCATACTGGGCAGTAGGGATGTTGTGGCGCTTCATGAACTTCTTGGCGAAGTCCTTGCTGCCTTCCAATACGGCGCCAGCCTTTGATGGACCGATGACAGGGATGTTCTGGGTGCGAGAATCGTTCTTGAAGTCATCGTAAACACCCTTTACCAATGGGTCTTCCGGACCAACTACCACCATATCAACGCCATTTTCTACTGTGAAGTTCTTGAGCGCCTCAAAGTCGTCTGCCTTGATATCTACGTTCTCGCCGACATTCTGTGTACCGGCATTACCTGGAGCGATGAAGAGTTTCTCACACTTCTCGCTCTGAGCGATTTTCCATGCTAAGGCGTGCTCGCGGCCACCGCCTCCTAACAATAAAATTTTCATTTGCTGTAAGTTATTGTTTGTTATTTGATGTAGGAGTAAACTCCCCTTTTCGGGGGATGTTTACCCCTAGATATTTACTTGAGATAATCGAAGAAATAATTGCTGATGCGCTCATGCAGATGAGTGCTCTGATGACCTCTCATGTTGTGAGGCTCGCCAGGATAGACGAAGAAGTCTGGCTGGGTGCCTGCTGCGATGCAAGCCTTGAGGAAGGTGAGGCAGTGCTGTGGCACTACAGTCACATCGTTCAAGCCCTGGATAATCTGCAGCTTGCCTTTCAGGTTCTTTGCCTGATAGAGCAGAGAGGTCTTCCTGTAACCCTCTGGGTTGGTCTGTGGGGTGTCCATATAGCGCTCGCCATACATCACCTCGTACCAGTGCCAGTCGATAACCGGACCGCCTGCTACGCCTACCTTGAACACATCAGGGTGGTTGGTCATCAGCGAGATGGTCATGAATCCGCCGAAGCTCCAGCCGTGAACGCCAATCTTGTCAGCATCTACGTAAGGCAGGGTCTTCAGATATTCCACACCCTTCATCTGGTCTTGCATCTCAATCTGTCCGAGCTGACGGAAGGTAGCCTGCTCGAAAGCCTTGCCACGGTTCTCGCTTCCACGGTTGTCGAGGATGAAGAGCAGATAGCCCTTTTCTGCCATGTAGGTTTCCCAACCACGGCTAGAGTAGTTCCAGCGGGCATCTACGTTGTGGGCATGAGGTCCACCATATACATATATAATGGTAGGATACTTCTTGTTTGGATCGAAGTTTACCGGTTTCACCATTCTCCAGTAGAGGTCTGTTTCGCCATCGGCAGCCTTGATGGAACCGCAGCTGTACTCAGGCACATTGTAGCCCTTCCAAGGGTTCTCGGCAGTGAAGTAAGCGGTGCGCTTGCCGTTCTCGGTATTCACGAGGGCAATCTTGCGAGGAACGGTAGGAGTAGAGTAGTTGTCGAAGACATACTGTCCGTTCTCGCTCAAAGTGGCGCTGTGCCATCCCTTGCCGCAATCATCTACCAGCGTACGCTTGCCGGTTTTTGTTTCTACGGCAAAGATGTTTCTCTGGATAGGCGATTTCTCGTTGGATGCGATGATGATACTCTTGCGCTTGCTGTTGAAACCGAGCACTTCCATCACTTCCCATTTGCCGGAAGTCAACTGCTTGATTTCGAGCGATTCCGTGTTGCTTGCCATGCGGCTTCCGTGCTTGCCCAGGGTGCAGAGATAGAGGTGGTTGTAGCCATCCTTGCGGCTCTGCATGATAAAGCTGTTGCTGTCCCAAGGCAGGAACTGGATAGGGTGGCAAGGCTCCACGTATTTCTCGTCGGTCTCGCGATAGAGTTCGCCTGTCTTCTCGCCGGTTTCTGCGTTGTAGGCAGTCAGGCGGCAGTCGTTCTGGTCGCGGTTCAGTTCGAACATATAGATGGTCTTGCTGTCCGGACTCCATGCGATGTTGGTGAAGTAGCGGTCGGTTGGATCGCCAGCCTTCAGATAGATGGTCTTGCCGGTCATGCAGTCGAACACGCCTACGGTTACCTTGTGTGATGTCTCGCCAGCCATCGGATACTTGTCTGGTGCAGGAGTAGCAATGCAACTCTGTGTTTCAGGATGATTGAAACCGATTTCCGGGATGTCGACCTGCGGATAGTCGGTTACCATACTCTGGTCCATGCGATAGAAGGCGAGCAGTTCGCCGTTCGGACTCCAGAAGGTTCCCTTGCTGATGCCGAACTCATCGCGGTGAACACTCTGTCCATAAACAATTTCGCGGCTTCCGTCCTTTGAGAGCTGGAAATCGTGAGATTTCTTCTCTTTTGTCAGGGCGTTGCTGGTTACATCGAAGGTACGCACATAGAGGTTGCTGCCGTTCAGATAGGCGAAGGCGTTCTGCTGGGCGTTGGCCTCCAGAAGGTTCTCGCCGTCTGCAAAATTCATCTCGCTCAGCAGCTTATGCTTCTTGAAATCGACGATGTAAGTCTTGCTGCCGTTGCTTACCATCACGATGCTCTTGCCTGCAAAAGGGAAGAGAGCATTGTAGAGGGCTCTTACCTTGATGTCCTTGGTAGGAGCAATCCACTGGTTGATGTCATTGATGCCGAAGAGCTTGGTCTCCTTGCCTGTCGTCTTGTTGACGAGATAGCAGGCATCCACATCCTGGCGAACGAGTTCATTGCCCCACCAGGTGCACCAGCGGTTCTTAGCTACCATGTTACGATAGTTGTTGCCGCCGAAGTTCAGGTCTTCCAATGTAAAGGTTTTCTCGCCTTTCTGAGCAGGAACCACGCCCTGAGCCTGTAAGTCGGTTGCATTCATAGCCATCATGATCATAGCAGCAAAAGATAATTTATAAATTGAATTCTTCAGATTCATTATATTCTTTACTTTACTTTATCGGGTTTACTACCCATGTGTCGTGAAACACGACGTATGGGTAGTATGTCTCTTTAATCCTCGTCGTCGAAGTCAACGCTGAAGTTCTTCTTGCCTCCGCGCTTTCCTCCGAAATCACGGCCACCACGTTTGTCGCCCTTGAAGCCACCTCGCTTGTCGCCTTTCTCGAAACGCTTTCCGTCGCGCTTGCCACCGAAGTCACGGCCACCCTTGCGGTCGCCCTTGAAGCTACGGCTGCCACGCTTGTCATCGTCGTCATCATTGCGTCGACCGCCGCCACCGATACGTGAACGACCACCCTTATGGAACTCAGCACGTTTCTTCTCGAAGTCTTCCAGACGGTGAGTATGGAACTTGAAAGAACGGATATCGTCCTCCTCGTTTTCAGTCTCCTCGCTTACACGCTTCTTGAATTCACGCTCCTTCTTGAAACGGTGCTTCTGAGCCATCTCGCTCTTCTCGCGCTCAGTCTTCACAATACCGCCTTCAGAACGGAAGTCCTTCATCTTGCCGTCGAACATCACGTACTTGCGGAATTCGCACTCCAAGCTTCCGTTGAATACTGGAATCTTGATAGATGGTTTCAGACCAATCTGCTCGAAGCACTCCTCGCGGTAGCTCAATACCCAAGCCTCGTTGCCGGCAAAAGCCTTCTTGAAACGCTCACCTATCATCTTGTAGGTGTTCAGAAGGTTAGGGGTAGAGATGCGCTCGCCGTATGGAGGGTTCATCACGATGATGCTCTTCTCGGCTGGCTGGGTGAAGTCCTTGAAATCAGCCTGTGAGATGGTGATGTCCTTGCTAAGACCGGCAGCACGAACGTTGAGATTAGCTGTATTGACAGCCTTCATGTCAACATCGTAACCATAGATATGGTGCTCGAACTCGCGCTCCTGAGAGTCGTCGTTATAAATCGTATCGAAGAGATCCTGGTCGAAATCGTTCCACTTCTCGAAGGCAAACTCCTTGCGGAATACACCTGGAGAGATGTTGCGGGCGATGAGGGCAGCTTCGATGGCGATGGTACCTGAACCACACATCGGGTCGATGAAATCGCATTCGCCCTTCCAGCCAGTCATCAGAATCATACCTGCAGCGAGAACCTCATTCAGAGGAGCCTCTACCTGCTCCTGGCGGTAGCCACGGCGGTGCAGACTCTCACCACTCGAATCGAGACTCAAGGTGGCATTGTCTTCTGCAATGTGGATGTTGAGGCGGATATCCGGGTTAGATACGCTGATATTTGGACGTGTACCCTGCTTCTCGCGGAACCAGTCAACAATCGCATCCTTTACCTTGTAGGTTACGAAGCGTGAGTTGCGGAACTCCTCTGAGTAGACTACTGAGTCAACAGAGAAAGTCTTCTTCACGTCTAAGATGTCATCCCACTTGATCTTCTGAATCTGATCATACACCTCTTCAGCGCTTCTCGCCTTGAAGTGCTTGATAGGCTTTAAGATACGGATGGCTGTGTGCAACTGGAAGTTAGCACGATACATCATTTCCTTGTCGCCTGTGAAAGACACCATGCGGCGACCGATCTGTACATTATTGGCACCCAACTGGGTGAGCTCTTCAGCCAAGACAGGCTCGAGGCCCATGAAGGTCTTGGCAATGAGTTCAAATTCCTGTTCCATTATTGAATTCTATATCTAATAAACTTTGTTTTTCTTTTTTATATTTCTTTGTTTTCGGTTTCATATCCTTGGTAACCCATACGTTGGCTCCCACTACGCAGCCTTCTCCGATGGTGATGCGACCGAGGATGGTGGCATTGGCGTAGACGATGACATCATTTTCGAGGATAGGGTGGCGAGGGATTCCCTTGATAGGATTGCCGTCCTTATCGAGAGGGAAACTCTTGGCTCCGAGGGTTACACCCTGGTAGAGTTTCACATTGTCGCCGATGATGCAGGTAGCTCCAATCACCACACCCGTACCGTGGTCGATGGTGAAGTGCTTGCCGATGGTAGCCTCCGGGTTAATATCAATACCGGTTTCCGAATGCGCCAGCTCAGTCATCATTCTTGGAATGAGCGGCACTCCCAGTTCGTGCAGCACGTGAGCGATGCGGTAGTTGGTAATCGCCTTGATGACCGGGTAGCAGGAAATGATTTCTCCGTGGCTCATGGCAGCCGGGTCGCCCTCGTAGGCAGCCTCTACATCGGTAGCCAGAATCTTGCGCAGTCTCGGGAATTCCATGATTGCCTTGGCTGCAATCACGCCTGCCTTGGCACGCTGGTGCTGCAGTTCTGCCTGAGTTTCCGTTTCGCAGTCGTTGGCGAAGCAGAGACCGGCGAGAATCTGCTCTGACAGCATCTCATAGAGTTTCTCTACTCTTACTCCAATATGATATTTGATGGTTGAGATATTTACAGAAGAATTGCCGAAATATCCCGGAAAGAGGATAGAACGGGACAAACTGATGATTTCTTCGAGCGCCTTGCCCGAAGGAAGTGGATTCCCGTCTCGATGCTGATGGAAGAGACCCTTCAAAGATTCGGCGCTCGAAAGCTCTTCGATGGTCTCTGTCAGCTGATGAGTTAATGTATCTTTACTCATTTTCTTAATGTCTCAATAAAATTTGAGTGCAAAGATACGATTATTTTCTTGAATGACAAAGAAATAGCTCCGGTTTTTTGTATTTTTTAGAGTGATTTTTTGGGGGATGAAAAATGGAAAGACCCATATACGGCGTTTTACCGTACATGGGTCTGGCTTGTCTTATTTTGCGATACTGTCCAGGAAGAGGAGCAGTCGGTTGGTGACGTTTACCTCTGAAACACCGGAATCGAAGTCGAGCGATACGAGGTTGAGTGAAGGGAAACGGTCGTGGAGACGTTTCTCGATGCCCTTGGAAATCACGTGGTTAGCGATGCAGCCGAAAGGCTGGAGCGAGATGATGTTGTTCACGCCATCACGGATGTAACCTACGATGTCGGCAGGCAGAAGCCAGCCTTCGCCAAACTGGGCTGCGAGCGAAACCAGTCCCTGTACGTCCTTCGCATCATCATAGATATTGGTGAACGGACGGAAGTAGCGGAACTTGCCGGCTGCCTTGTTTACCTGGCGCAATCTTCTGCCTATCAGCGCCTGATAAGCGCCCTTGATGATGAAATCGGGCACTTTGGTGCAACTCAGCCGCATGTGTTTCTGTATCTCCACGTTCACAAATTCCTGCAGGAAGAAAGGGGCAAGCAGAGGCGGAACCACCTCAATGCCGCGCGAAATGATGTTCTGCTCCAGGAACTGGTGGGCGAAAGGATTGAACTTCAGGAAGATTTCGCCTACGATTCCTACCTTCGGCAGTTCTCTGTCGAGGGTCATCTGGTCGAATTCTTCGGCTGCCTGTTCCAGGAGTCGGATGAGTCCTTTGGCTGAATTCTGGGCGATAGGTCCGTCTATCAGCTGCATGTATTTATCGCGCAACTCTCTGGCAATGCCCGGTTTACGCTCTCTTACGATGCAGGCGTTGTACATCTCGTTGATTGCATCGCCATAGAAAATGGCGGTAACGATAATCTGACTGTATTTCAGCCAAGGCACATTGAAGCCGTCCTGCTCGTTGTAGTCTTGCTTGTCGTCTGTTGAGCCTGATGCTTCGCCTGTTGAGGCTGTTACACCGAGTGTGAGCAGCGGAATGTCCTGGAATCCGTTGGAAATCATCGCACGCTTGATGAGACCGGCGTAGTTGGTTGCGCGACACTGGCCGCCTGTCTGGCTCATCACTACTGCCGTATTGTTCAGGTCGTATCTGCCTGATTTCAAGGCTTTGATGATGTCGCCGACGATGAGTGTTGCCGGATAACAGACTTCGTTGTTGGCAAACTTCAAGCCGAGTTCGGCGCTTACCTCATTGCTCATCGGAAGTACCTCTACATCATAGCCTATCAGTTTCAGGATAGGCGGAATGATAGGGGTGAGGTATTCGGTCATGAAAGGAGCGAGAATCTTGCGATGAATATCCTGCTTGGTGAATACCTTGGTCTGTTGTAAATGTTGAATGTTGAGTGTTGAATGTTGAATTTCTTCAGCTGTTGAATTTTTCACTCTTCGTTCTTCACTCTTCACTTCCTTTACTCCCTTCAGGCTTTCTATCAGCGAGCGGACACGGAGTTTCAATGAACCGATATTGCTCACATCATCTATCTTCAGCAGCGTGAACGGCTTGTTGTGACGCTTCATGATGTCGCGAATCTCGTCCTGAATAAAACTGTCAGGACCGCAGCCGAAGCTGGTCATCTGGACGAAATGAACCTCATCGCCCTGTTCGGCTGCCCATTGTGCTGCCTTCAGAATGCGGTTCATATACGCCCATTGCTTCACGAGATAAGTCTCTGGCTGACAGTTGTATGCTTCGTTGTTGTCTTGGCTGGCTAATGCAGCCTCATTTCTTTCTGCCGCCAGATTCTCCAGATTGAAGTCTTTGAAATCTGCAAAGAGATTACCCCGGGCGATGTCTTCGCTGATGACGTTGACTCCCAGATTGGCTATCATCTCGCTCAGCTTGTGCTGAATCAGCGGGTCTGTATGATAAGGACGGCCCGCCAGCAGAATCGTAAGTCCCTTGTTTGACTTCTGAATCTTGTCTCCGTTCGTTTTCTGAGCCTCTGTTTCTTCATTTTTCAGAATCTCCCAGCCTTGTTTCTTAATCTCAGCTGCATATACTGCCTGAGCATAGAGGGCCTCTCTCAGCGCTTTACGGGCAGTCTTCTTGCTTACTCCCAGTTGCTTGAGATAATCGGTAATCTGTTTTTCCAGCGCCTTAGGCTGGGCAAAGTTGATGACGGGCGTATCGATTGGTTTCTTCAGATTGATGACCGACTTGATGACATCGCTGTAGCCCGAAACGACCGGACAGTTGAAGCTGTTCAGCGTATTCTTCGGGTCGTCATTATGCTCATAAACCACGTATGGCATGAGGATGCGGTCTACCTTCGGGTTCTCGTTGAGTTCCTTCAGATGGCTGTGAGCCAGTTTAGCCGGGAAGCAGATATTGTCGCTCATCACCGTATTCAAGGCTCCTTCGTACTGGCTGAAAGTGGAATCGGAAGAGAGAATCACGCCCAATCCTGCTGCCCGGAGCAGCGCATTCCAGAACGGATATTCCTCGTACATGTTGAGGATGCGAGGAATGCCTACTTTGACGTTGTGTTTTACAACGTCAAGTGGGTTAACCATCTCTCTATCAAAGAGTAAACTATATTTGTATTCGTAGATGTTTTTGCCTTTTATCCCGTTTGTTCCCTTGTTGTTGAACACACGCTCACACTTGTTTCCGGAGTAGAATCGGTTGCCGCCGGCAAAGGTGTAGCGGGAAACATAACAATGGTTTTCGCAGCCTTTGCATTGCAGCTGTTTGGTTTCATAATGAGCCAGATTCTGGAGATCATCGATGGATCTTGATGAGGCGTGCGTATCTTCTGCAGATGTGCGATGTTTGTAATCTGCCGCCGCATGAAGGGCACAGCCGTAGGCGCCCATCAGTTCAGGCATGTTGCTTCGTGCCACTTCTGTATGGGTGAGCAACTCAAATGCTCTTACCACCGCATCGTTTCTCATCGTACCACCCTGTACAACGATTTTGCCTCCAAGGTTCTCATTACCATGGAGTTTCAATACCTTATAAAGACAGTTCTTGATGACAGAATAAGAGATTCCGGCAGAAATATCAGCTACAGATGCGCCCTCTCTGAGCACCTGTTTCACCTTCGAGTTCATGAAGACGGTGCAGCGGGTTCCCAGGTCGCAGGGAGCCTTCGACTGGCAGGCGAGTTGGGCAAAATCGCCTACAGAATAACCCATGTTGTTGGCAAAGGTCTGGATAAATGTTCCGCAGCCCGAACTGCACGCCTCGTTGAGTTCCATGCGCACCACAGCCCCTTTCTCCACGAAGATAGCCTTCATGTCCTGTCCGCCGATGTCCAGGATAAAACTCACGTCGGGCATGAGTGAGGCAGCCGCTCTTTCGTGCGCCATTGTTTCGATAATGCCGCTGTCGAGGCCGAAAGCCGCCTTGATAAGTTCTTCGCCGTAACCTGTAGAGCAGGAGCCTACGATTTCCAGTTCAGCGCCTCGCAATGCTGCTTCCTGCTTCAGGGCGTTCAGTCCATCCGCTACTGCCTTGATCGGATTTCCCAGATTCAGGCGGTAATTGGTAAAGACAATATCTCCCGTAGGCGTCTCCGCATTCACCCTTACTGCAACAATCTTCGTCGTAGTAGAGCCCGAGTCAATACCAATCACAACCTGCTGTTTTCCTTTATTCAGCGGTTTGGTTTCCGTAGCGAATTTAGCCTTAGATTTGAGCCATTCCTGGTGCTCTTTCTCATTCTTGAACAGAGGCAGCAGACTGCTGGTCCATTCCGTTTGTATTTCTTTATTCATCCGGCTTCTGAGGACAGAAACTGAGGCTGCAGAATCTGCCGATTTAGCCCGGTAAGCACAGCCCAGAGCCGGAATGAGATTGCTGTTTCCGTATACGATGAAGTCGTTTGGAGAGAGATGGAGATAATCGCAGAAAGCCTTGCGGAGAGCCGGAAGAAAGGTCAGCGGACCGCCGCAGAGCAGGATAGGAGCCTCGAAGCTGATGCCGTGAGAAAGCGTTACCACCGTCTGTACGGCGATGGAATGGAAGATGCTGGCTGCAATATCGGCTTCGGGCAGATTGCGCGCCATCAGGTTCTGGATGTCGGTCTTGGCAAACACGCCGCAGCGGGCAGCCATCGGATAAACGTGCTCTGCCTTCATCGCCAACTCGCTCATCTTCTGGTTCTCTACGCCCATCAGCACACTCATCTGGTCGATGAAAGCACCCGTTCCACCGGCACAGTTGCCGTTCATGCGTAGTTCCATATTTCCGTTTTCCTTGAAGAAGATAACCTTCGCATCCTCGCCACCAATATCGATGAGCGCCTTCGCCTCAGGATGGGCAGTACGGGCATAGACCGATGCAGCCACCACCTCCTGTACAAACTCCGCCTGGAGCTGTTCGGCAGTAGCCATTCCTACGCTTCCCGTTACGCAGATTCTTGCCTCTGCATCGCCCACAAGGGCTAAAATCTCATCGAAATATTGCGACACAAGTTCGTTGACACGAGCGTTGTGGCGTTCGTATTTTGAGTAAATTACCCGGTTATCGCTGTCGATAACGGCTATTTTGGCTGTCGTAGAGCCAACGTCCAATCCTATGTAATAAGTTTTCTCCATTTCTCTTATCTCAAGTATTTTCTCTTATCTTCTAGTGGCTTTTCCCAAGTTCCATCTGCTCTCTTCTCATATCCCTGAAAGCGCTCCAGGCAATCGGAACCGCTACGGCAAACGAGCAGCAATCTGCCCACATCTGACACATCTCCACGCCCAGCAGTCCGAAGAAATAGGGCAGGATGAAGATGAGCGGAATGAAGAAAAGTCCGCTTCGTGCTGCCGCTACGATGTTGGCTCTCACCGGTTTACGGATGGTCTGCATCAGCATGTTGGTGAGCACGATGCTGGCTATGAGCGGAAAACTGAGCACCTGCCATCGCAAAGCCACCGAACCTACGGCTACAACCGCTGCATCATCGCGGAAAATACTGATGATGGAAGTTGAGAAGATGAAGCCGAGAAGGGCACAGACGCTGAGGAAAACCGTGCCGCATCTGATGCAGAAAAAGTAGGCTTCCTTTACGCGGTCGTAGAGTTTGGCGCCGTAGCAGAATCCGCAGAGCGGCTGGAATCCCTGACCCAGACCGATGACCATCGCATAGGTGAAGAAGGAGATGCGGGTAACGATGCTCATGCCCGCAATGGCTGCATCGCCAAACGCACCTGCTGCCACATTGAGCATCAGCGTAGCTATACTTCCCAGTCCCTGTCTTGACAGCGAAGGGGTTCCGCCGAAGATAATCTCCTTGGCAAAGGCGCGGGTAGGGGTGAAATTGCTGAGACGGATGCGGATGTTCTCGCCTTTATGCGTCATCCAGAACAGCATGGCGCAGCCGAAACACTGGCTGATGAGGGTGGCTACGGCGGCTCCGGTAATGCCCAGCTGGAAGTAGAGAATGAGCAGAGGAGCCAGAATCAGATTGAGCAGCACACCCGACATGATGCCTTTCATCGCATACATCGCATTGCCCTGGAAGCGCATCAGGTTATTCAGCGTAAGCGAGGTGGTCATAAAGGGAGCACCCAGCAGAATAATGCCCAGATAACGCTCTGTATAAGGAAGAATGGTGGGCGTAGAACCCATCAGAAGGCAGAGCGGAGTGAGGAACACATGACCCAGAATGGCGATGAGGAGACCGGTAAGAAAACTCAGCACAAAGCCCGTGGCTGCCATCTTCTGTGCCTGTTCCGTATGTTTGGCGCCCAACTGTCGCGAAACATAATTGCCTGCACCATGGCCAAACAAGAAACCAATCGCCTGGATAACAGCCATTGCTGCAAAGGAAACGCCTACCGCTGCCACACTCTGCGTGTTGATGCTGCCCACGAAATAGGTGTCGGCGAGATTGTACAAACTCGTCGACAGCATACTGATAATCGTTGGTATGGCCATCGTGAAAATCACATGATGCACAGGGGCATGTGTGAGGAACGTATAGTTGTCTCTTTTCTCTTTCTTCATATTTTATGATGCTCTTTTTGGGCATTTCAACCTGCAAAGGTACATAAATATCCACAAAGTTGGACAATTATGAACCATCTTTTATAAATTTATAAGAAAAGAGTTGCATTATTCATAAAATTATCGTATTTTTGCACCGCAATTGAATATATATACAAAACAGATTACTAATGAATGATGAGATAAGAATCATACCGGTAACAACAAAAAAGGGGTTGAAAACCTTTATTCAGTTTCATTATGATCTCTACAGAGACCATAAGTTTGCCATTCCTTTTTTGCGTTTCGACGAGATGAATACGCTGGACCCAAAGAAGAATCCTGCCTTCGAATTCTGCGAGGCTCAATACTTTCTGGCGGTTGACAGCGAGGCTCGTATCGTAGGTAGAATTGCTGCCATTATCAACCATCGTGCCAACGCACATTGGAACAAGAAACAGGTTCGCTTCGGCTGGTTCGATTTCGTGGATAATGTTGCGGTTTCCTGTGCCTTGTTGCGTGCGGTAGAAAACTGGGGCAAGAGCAAGGGAATGAACGAATGCGTAGGTCCGCTCGGATTTACTGATATGGACCGTGAAGGCTTGCTCATCGAGGGCTTCGACCGGAAGTCTACGATGTATATCAATTACAATTATCCTTATTACAAGACGCATCTGGAGAGTTATCCGCTCTATGAGAAGGATAACGACTGGCTGGAGTACCGCATCAGGATTCCAGAAGTGACGCCGGCTAAGTTTGCCAAGACTGCCCAGATGATAGAGAGCCGATATAATCTGCATGTTCATAAGTTTACCCGCCGGGAACTGACCTCGGGTGGAATGGGCAGGAAGGTGTTCGAAATCGTGAACGAGACTTACAAGAATCTCTATGATTTCCAGCAGCTTACGGAGAAGCAGATAGATGAATATGTAAATACTTATATCAAGAAGGCTGACTTGAACCTGGTAACGGGTGTGGTGGATGGCAACGCTGGCAACAAACTGGTTGCCTTTGGTGTTTCCTTCCCTTCGTTTACCGATGCGCTGCGCGAGATAGGCGATGGCAAGCTTTTCCCTACGGGTTGGCTGAAGGTGCTGAAGGTTCTGAAGTGGCACAAGACGGATACGGTAGATTTGCTCTTGATTGGTGTTCTTCCGGAATATCGCAAGAAGGGAGCCAACGCGCTTATTTTTGCCGATCTGATAGAGCAGTATCGCCGTTATGGCTTTAAATGGGCTGAGGCAATGCCGCAGATGGAGACCAATACCGGTGTTCAGAGCCAGTGGCAGTATCTGGAGAGCGAACAGCATCGCCGTCATCGCTGCTATAAGAAGAAGATTTAAAAGTCTCTGTTTTGAGCCGTTTAGGCGTAAAAAAGATAAAAAATGGGCTAAAAAGTTAAGAAAACTAACTCATAGTTTTGTGGTTCTCAACTCATAGCTTTCCGGTTAGCAACTCATAGCTTTCCGGTTGAGAAAAATAAGAATGCATCGCGATAGGATGAAAAATGGCTGTAAAATGGCTGTTTTTTTCCATCGCGATGCATTATTTTTTGCGTCGCGACGCACAATTATTTCCGTCGCGACGCATTAATTGCCCCCTCGTGAGGCGTCATTTAAGCCTCTTGCTGGTCATCATTTAAGCCTCTTATCGGTCTTAATATAAGGCACTCGTCAAGATAAAAAGATGCGCTTTGGAAAGAGAAAATTAAGATGGGGGTTAACAGGTTAACAGTTAACACCCCAAAAATGCATACTTCCATCCACACACTTATATAAAAATAAGTATATATATATTATTATATAATAAGGTACGCGAGGGGGACCATGCAAAAAACAGCTGTTAACTGTTAACCCTGTTAACCCCCCACTAAAAAAGTTAATAGTTTATAGTTAATAGTTTATAGGGCTTAGCCGTTTGCAAGATTGCTATAAACTATCAACTATAAACTTAAATATAGTATTCTGCCGAATCAACCAAACCGGCTCTCAGCGCATATTTCGTAGCCTCGTGAACGTTGTTTACGCCCAACTTGCGGAATATGTTCTTGCGGTGGGTATTGACCGTATGGAAGCTGGAAAAGCGCTTCTCGGCTATTTCTTTCGTTGTCAATCCCAGCGCAATGTCCTTCAGAACCTCAGTCTCGGTCTTGGTGAGGTTGATTTTCTCCTGCTCCTCCTGTTTCGGAGCCAGAAGAACCTCCATCATGCGCTGGCAGACAAAACGGTTGCTTGCCACACAGAAACGTATCGCCTCCTTGATTTCCATTAGCGAACACTCCTTCAGTAATACGCTGAACTGCGTACTGCTGGCGATGAGAATCTTCACGAAATCGGCACTCAAATCCTCACTGAACAGTAGCCAGCGCGTGTACGGGAAACGCTGGTTTAAAATAAGTAACTCGGCAGCATCATTGATGTCGAAAAGAGTGTAGTCGAGTATTACGACCGTATCCTCATTCTCCTTTAAGGCAAGCATCAGGTCTGCCTTGTCTTCGATGGTCCGGGTTTCCAA